>Ga0302235_10000500_pt1 | contig 31256 bp, 25 predicted proteins | sample II_Palsa_N3_3_FD_193577 | JGI IMG/M metagenome (GOLD analysis project Ga0302235, IMG submission 193577) | Peat permafrost microbial communities from Stordalen Mire near Abisko, Sweden - II_Palsa_N3_3 | ecosystem: Environmental > Terrestrial > Soil > Palsa > Peat permafrost | place: Sweden...
GGACGCGATCCTGGTCACCAAGTTCCTCAGCTACGCCACGACGTACCGGGCGGTGTTTTCCAACCCACGGGGCCTGCAGCCCACCGACGGGCTGCTGGACGCGCTGGTGGAACTGCTGGTCCGGCTGCACCTGTCCGGGTTCTTCTGGGGTGACTGCTCGCTGTCCAACACGCTGTTCCGCCACGACGCGGGCAAACTGGAGGCGTACCTGGTCGACGCCGAGACCAGCGAGCAGCATCCGTCCCTGACCGACGGGCAGCGCCGTTATGACTTGGAGCTGGCCACCGAGCGGGTCGGCGGCGAACTGCTCGACCTGCAGGCGGGCGAGCTGCTCCCGCCCGAGGTGGACCCGATCGAGATCGCCGACGAGCTCAAGCGGCGGTATGAGTCGCTGTGGCAGGAGCTGACCCGAGAGGAGATCCTGCGTCCCGAGGAGCAGCGGTACCGGATCGCGGAACGCCTGCACCGGCTCAACGAGCTCGGCTTCGACGCCGAGGAGGTCGAGCTGATCGGCACGGGCAAGGGAAACAAGCTGCGGCTGCGGACCCGGGTCGCGGAGACCGGGCACGATTCCAGGCAGCTGTTCCTGCGGACCGGGATCGACGCGGGCGAGAACCAGGCGCGCCGGCTGCTCAACGACATCGCGGGCTTCCGCGCCTGGATGGAGCAGAAACAGGGGCGCCCTGTCTCTGGGGTGGTGGCGGCCAACCGGTGGCTGGAAGAGGTGTACGACCCGGTCATCGCCGCAATCCCGGAGAGCCTGCGGGACCGGCTGCCCCCGGCGGAGATCTTCCACGAGGTCCTCGAGCACCGCTGGTACATGTCGGAGGCGGCGGGCCGCGACGTTGGCACCACGGCCGCCGCCCGCGACTACTTCGAGCAGGTGCTGCCGAGCGCACCCGAACCGCTGGAAACCGCCGAGCGGCTGGCGTCGATGGAAACCGCCGAGCGGCTGGCGTCGATGAAAAGCGCCGAGCCGCTGGAGCTCTAGCCCTCCCGTGATCCGGACGCGGACAGGTCGGCGTCCGGATTCTCGTCGGCCAGCCCGGCCTCGGCGGCCGGGGATTCCTGGACTCCCCGCCTGAGCCCGCGCAGCGCCACGATCGCCGCGACCGCCATGATCCCGGCCATCACGTACAGGACCTCGCGGATAGCGCCGGCGAAGTCGACGCGGAGAAACTGCGGGATGGCGGTGACGTTACCGTTCCCGCCCTGCAGCTGGGCGATCTTGGCCGCCTGGGCCGACGCCGCCCCCGGCGGCAGGCCCTTGGCGACCAGCGAGGCGGTGATCCTGGACCGGAACTCGGTCAGCAAGATCGTGCCCAAGATGGCGAACCCGAGGCTCGCGCCGTAGTTGCGGACCGTCTGGGTGATGCCGGTGGCCTCGCCGTAGGAGAACCGGCCCGCCCGGTTCACCGCGTCGGTGTTGGCCTGCCCGAGCATGAGTCCCATGCCCGCCCCGGCGATGACGATGTAAATCACCTGGGAGCCGGAATGCAGGTCGGTCGCCTTACCGGCCCACAGCGCGAACCCGACCGCCGAAAGCACACATCCGACCACCACCGGCCGCTTGGCCCCGATCCGGTCCAGCATCCGCCCGCCGATCTGCGCGAACACCACGAAGCCGAGGAAGAAGTACAAAATGAGCAGGCTGGCCTGCGTCGCCTTCTGCGCCAGGGCGATCTGCCCGTACTCGCTGACGAAGAAGAAGACCGGGATGAAGACCATCATCACGATCAGCAGGATGACGTTCTCCACCAGGAACGGCTGGCTGCGGAAGATGCGCACGTTCATCAGCGGCGATTCGGTCCGGAGCTCGACGGCGACGAAGACGCCCAGCAGCAGCAGACCCGCGACGATGCAGGCCTCGATCGCCGGGTTCCCCCAGCCCCAGAGGGAGGACTGCTGGAGCCCGAACACGCTCAGGGCCACGCCGCCGATGATCAGGGCCAGGCCGCGGTAGTCCATCGGCGACGGACGGTGCTCGGTGACCGGCTTGGAGATGGCGATCAGCACCAGGGCGATGATCGCGACAGGCACGTTGATCCAGAAGATCGCCCGCCAGGTCCATTCCAGCAGGTAGCCGCCCGCGATCGGGCCGATCGCGGTCAGGCCCCCGGCGATGCCGAAGAACAGCGCCAGGGCCCGGCCGCGCGACCGCAGCTCGAACGTCTGCACCACGATGGCCAGCGCGGCCGGGAACATGATCGCGCCGCCCAGGCCCTGGACCGCGCGGAAGGCCACGATCCAGGTTTCGGCGAGGCTACCGTGCGGCGTCAGGCCGCACAACGCCGACGAGCCGGCGAAGATGATCACCCCGAGCACGACCATCTTGCGGTGCCCGACCGTGTCCGCCAGCCGTCCGCCGAACGCGAACAGGGCCGCCAGTGAGAGCAGGTAGGCGTTGATCGCCCACTGCATGCCGCTGCTCGACAGGCCCAGGTCGTCCTGGATCTTGGGCGCGGCGATCGAGACGATGGTCTGGTCGATGAAGGTCATCGCGACCGCGAAGATCATCGCCGTAAGGACCAGGCTCTTTGAGCGGCCGCCTGAGCCGGCCGTACTGCTGGCGCTCATCGCGTTTCTCCCCGTTCGGTTTCGATACGAGCAGACTCTCAGTGTTTGCCGCGGCTGGCTACACGTCATTCAGTTAAATGACTGTGTCCGCGCTGTCCGGCCGGTGGGCGGGCGCAGCCTGCTGCGGCACGCTAGGAAGCCACGAGCGCATCGGTGAGGGCGTTGATTCCGGCCAGGTTCCCCGCCAGGTCTTCATCGAGATGATGACGGGCGGCTACCGAGGCTGGAGCGTAGTAGGAGACCTTCGTCTGGCCCTCGTCTTCAGCCCAGACCAGTACCTTGAGCGGCAGGTCGAGCGCGGCCAGCGGCGCCGCCACCATCACCGGCGTACCCGCTGCCGGGCTGCCGAAGATCACTAGCGTGGTCTCCCGCAGCGAGAGCCCCGCATCGCGAGCCTCGGCGCTCTGATCGATGACGGCGAAAAGCCTCATTCCCTTCGCGCTAATCATGCTGGTAAGCACCGAGACGGTAGCCGCTACCGATCGATGGCTGAGCTTGGTGACGATATCCCTGGTGCTGTCGTCGGTCACGGTAGATGCCCTTCCGAGCTGATCGGGTGCTGGCTATTTCGCGGGGTGCGCGTGGACGAAGTCGGCGATCACGGTGCCGAGCCGTTCGCCAGCGTCCTCTTGCAGGAAGTGCCCGGCACCGGTAATCAACGGATGGGCAATTCCTGCTGCCCCAGGCACGGTTTCCTTCAGCACAGGCGCCATCGAGCCGGTGATCGGATCCCGATCGCTGAACGCCACCAGGAACGGCTTGTCCCAAGCGGCCAGCTGACGCCAGGCGGCCCGGTTGGCCTCGGTGGCCGGGTCATCAGGGGACGTCGGGACCAGCTCGGGCATCGCCCGGACCGCCGCGGAGAAGGCCGGATCGGGAAAGGGCGCCTCGTAGGCGGCCAGGACCTCAGGCGATAGCCGCGTCTGGCAGCCGGACTGCACCAGCCGGGACACGCTCAGCGTGTCTGCGGTGCGGACGACGTCACGGAACCGCAGCCAGACGTCGGGCATCGGCTGGTCACCGGTGGGCAGACCGGTGTTGGCCGCCACCACGCGGGCGAAGCGGTCCGGGTGCTCGGCGACCAGCCGCAAGCCGATCAGTCCGCCCCAGTCCTGCCCGACGAGGGTGAGGTGGCGCAGATCAAGATGGTCGAACGCGAGCGCGCGGATCCACTCCACGTGCTTCGCGAAGCTGTGATCCCCCGTCTCGGCGGGCTTATCGGACCGGCCGAAGCCGACGAGGTCCGCCGCGATGGCGTGCAGCCCCGCGTCCGCGAGCACCGGCATGACCTTGCGGTACAGGAACGACCAGCTCGGCTCGCCGTGCAGCAACAGCACCGGCTCTCCGTCGGCCGGCCCGGCCTCCACAAAGGCCAGCCGCAGGTCGCCGACATCGGCGTAGCGCGGCGGGTACCCGAAGTCCGGGAGGTCAGTGAAACGGTCCGCTGGCGTACGTAGCACCTTCACCCGGCCATGCTGTCACGAAAGGCCCGGGACCTATAAACAGGATCATTCATCTGAACCAACGATGGTGCAGTGACGCAATCTCTCGCCGTGACCCCCCCCCCCCCAACCCGCCCCAACCAGCCCCAACCTGGCCAACTGGAGCCCGCGCCGCCACCCGCACCGATGGAACATCGGGCCGCATGGGACCGGCCCGATGTTCCATCGGTGCGGTCCGATCATGGGGCGGCAACGGCCGGGAGGGTACCTTTTAGGGGTATTACGTGTGATTTGATGGTTTCTCGGATGGGTGCCGGGAACGGCGGCCCGATAGCTTGAAGACCGGATCCGGAGCAGTCCGGCGGAGCCGCCCAGACCCTGAGGCTAGATATGCGTGAAAACGATGCCCAACACCGTGCCACCGAGTTCCTCAAGGAGTTGTACGCAGCAGGCGACATCGACGCGGGCCAGTTTGACACCGGCGTCGCCGGGGTGCTCGCCGCCAGGACCGAACCAGAGCTCGCCAGGGTCGTGCGGTCGCTGCCTGGCCCCGTCCTATTCACCAGCCCGGACCGGCGGCTGACCAGGCCGCTGGAGATAAGGGGCGGCATCGGACGGCTGCGCCTCGCGGGGCGATGGCAGATCGCCACGGAAACACATGTCAGCGCCGACCTCGGCAGCGTGAGACTCGACCTCACCGAGGCCGAGTTCGACGGCCCTGTCATCGACCTGCACGTCTACAGCGGTTGGGGAAGCATCACGATTATCGTGCCCCGTGGCGTGGCGGTGCAGATCATCCAGCACAAAGGCGCAGTTGACTCACGGCTGGAACCGCCACTACCCGGGCTCCCGCTGGTACGGCTTGACGTGACCACCCACATCGGCAGGGTTCATCTCCGGCATCCGGGAGCACAAGGCCGCACGCGGCGCTGGCCGCGCTTTCAGAACTGACCGCGCTTTCAGCAGCAGTGACAGGGGGACGATCACGGTGTGAGCCGGCCGGGCCGGAAGCGCGGGTGCCGGCGAGCTCGTACCTGCCCGTAACGCGAGCTGGCCGGCCAGTTCCGCGTAGAGATCGGCGGTTTGGGCGGCGATAGCAGCCCAGCCGAATTCCGCGACCGCGCGTTTGCGGCCCGCCTGTCCCATGGCCTCCGCGCGATCGGGATCAGCCAGCAACGCGTTCAGCGCGCGGGCCAGTTCCGCGGGGTCCCCGGGCGGAACGAGCAGGCCCGTCTCACCTTCGGCCACGACCTCAGGGATGCCGCCGGTCCGCGACCCGACCACCGCGGTCCCGCACGCCATGGCCTCCAGGTTCACGATGCCGAGCGGTTCGTAGATCGACGGGCAGGCGAACACGGTGGCGTGCGTGAGCAGCTGGATGACCTCGGCCTGGCTGAGCATCTCCGGGAGCCAGATCACGCCGGACCGCTCTGCCTGGAGCCCGTCGACCAGCTCGGTCACCTCGGCCAGCAGCTCCGGCGTGTCGGGCGCCCCGGCGCACAGCACCAGCTGCGCTTCACCGATCAGCCCGCTCGCCGCCCGCAGCAGCACCGGCACGCCCTTCTGACGGGTGATCCGGCCGACGAAAACCACGTAGGGGCGGGTCAGGTCGATGCCGAAGCGCTCAAGGACATCGGTCCTGGGGTCCGCCACGTATTCCGAGGTATCTATCCCGTTGCGTATCACCCTGATCCGTTCGGCCTCAATCTCGGGGTAAGCGGCGATGATATCGGCCCGCATGCCTGCAGAGACGGCCACCACCGCGGCGGCTGAGGTGGCCGCCTCCCGCTCGCACCAGGACGAGATCGCGTAACCGCCGCCCAGCTGCTCGGCCTTCCACGGCCGCAGCGGCTCCAGCGAGTGCATCGTGACGACGTGCGGGATGCTGTAGAGCATGGCCGCCAGGTGACCTGCCAGGTTCGCGTACCAGGTATGGGAGTGGACCAGTTCCGCGGTCCCGACGGCGGCGGCCATGGACAGGTCGGTGGACATCACGCGCAGCGCCTGGTTGGCGTCGGCGAGGTGATCCCAGGGCCGGTGCGCGACCGCGTCCGCGCGGTCGGCGCCCTGGCAGTGCACGGTGAGATTGACCAGCGGCGCCAGCTCGCGGGCTAGGTAGGCGACGTGCACGCCCGCGCCTCCGTACACCTCGGGGGGATACTCGCGGGTCAGCAGCGCGACCCGGAGCTTGCTGGTTCCGGGTCCACCGGTCACGGGAGGACCTCCTGGCCCTTGCCCACCACGGTGATGCCGCCAGCCGAGACGGCGAAGCCGCGCGCCTTGTCGCGTTCCTTGTCCACGCCGACCTGCGCCCGTTCGGGCACGATGACGTTCTTGTCGATGATCGCGTCCCTGACCACCGCGTGGCGGCCGATCGTGGTGTTGTGCAGCAGCACCGACCGTTCCACCGTGGCCCAGCTGTTCACCCGCACGCCGGGTGAGAGGACGGACTGGCGCACCAGGCCGCCGGAGACCACTACCCCGTTGCTGACCAGGCTGTTGATCGCGCGCCCGGTCCGGTCCCCCTCCTCGTGCACGAACTTGGCGGGCGCCAGGGACGGCACCGCGGTCAGGATCGGCCATTGTTCGTTGTACAGGTTGAAGACCGGCTCCAGCGCGCACAGGTCCATGTGGGCGTCGAAGTAGGAATCCAGGGAGCCGACGTCGCGCCAGTAGCCCGCGTCCCGTTCGGTGGCGCCTGGCACGTTGTTGAGGGTGAAGTCATACGCCTGCGCGCTGCCGTTGCGCACCAGCATCGGGACGATGTTGCCGCCCATGTCGTGCCGGCTGGAATCGTCGGCGGCGTCCTTGCGCAGCGCGTCGACGAGCACGTCGGTGTCGAACACGTAGTTGCCCATCGAGGCGTAGCACATATCCGGGTTGCCGGGCATGTGCGGCGGGTCGGCCGGCTTCTCCAGGAACGCGTCCATGGTGCTGCCGTCCGGCCCCACGCTGACGATGCCGAAGGCGGAAGCCTCGATTTTCGGCACCGGGATGGCCGCCACCGTCACTCCCGCCCCGTGGGCCACGTGGTGGTCGATCATCTGCTGCGGATCCATCCGGTACACGTGGTCGGCACCGACCACTATCACGATGTCCGGCTGCTCGTCGTTGATCAGGTTCATCGACTGGTAGATCGCGTCCGCCGAGCCGGTGTACCAGTGCGGCCCGAGCCGCTGCTGCGCCGGGACCGGCGTCACGTAGTTGCCGAGCAGCGCGCTCATCCGCCAGGTAGTGGTGATGTGCCGGTCCAGGCTGTGGCTCTTGTACTGGGTGAGCACGCACATCTTCCTGACACCGCCGTTGGCGAGGTTCGACAGCGCGAAGTCGATCAGCCGGTACAGGCCGCCGAACGGGACCGCGGGCTTGGCCCGGTCCGCGGTCAGCGGGCTCAGGCGTGTGCCGGCCCCGCCGGCCAGCACGATTCCCAGAACTGACGGCTGCGTCATATCGGACCCTCCTTGGGACACTTGGGACTCAAGAGCCATGCTCCCGCGAATCGGCCTTGACAGGGAAGAGCTCGCCCTGCCGCGCTACCGAGTCTTCATCTTCAGGCGGCTGCAAGGCGGTGACCCGCCACAGTTCCCGGACCAGCACCTGCAGGGCACCGGCGGCCGGGATAGCCAGCAGCGCCGCGACGAAACCGCCGAACAGGCCGTCGACCAGGCTGCCGAGCGAGGCCCCGACCAGGACCGCGATCAGCACGAGCAGTGGGCTGATCCTGACCGTCTTGCTCATGATCACCGGGTTCAGAATGTGGTTCTCGACCTGGGTGTAGACGAGGAAGACCACCAGGGTGGCGATGCCCGCGGTCAGGGAATGGGTGAACGCGAACAGCACGGTGGGAATGCCCGCCAGCGCTCCGCCGATCATGGGCAGGAAATCCACCAGGGCCACCCACAGCCCCCACAGCAGCGGGTACGGCACGCCGAGGATCATCAGGGACACGAACACCACGACCCCGGCGATGAGCGAGGTCAGCGCGTTCCCCAGCATGTACCCGGTGACGGCCCGGTTCACGTCGGCCGCCACCCGGGTGACTTCGGCCGCCCGGGACGGCCTCATCTGGCCGAGCAGTGCCCGCCGCATCTTCGGGGCCTCGAGCAGGAGCAGCAGGACCAGGATGAACATCGTGGCCAGCTCGACGACCAGGGACAGGGCGCCCTTGCCGATGGTCAGGGCCGGCTTGCTGAGGGCCTGGCCGTAGCTCGCCAGCTTGGGCGAGTTCCGCTGCACCCAGCTCTGGATGTGGTACTTCGTGACCAGACGGCCGTACCAGTCCCGGCCGTGCTCCGCACTGGCCACGTAGTTAGGCAGCGCGTCCGCCAGGTGAGTGATCCCGTTCACCAGCGGGTACCCGAACGCCACGGCCAGGCCGATGAAGACCAGGACCGCCAGCAGGGTGACGATCGCGACGGCGGCGCCGCGACGCGGGAACAGTCGCCGCTGCAACAGGACCACGATCGGGTTGAGCAGCACCGCGACGAACCCCGCCACGAGCACCACCAGGACGATGTCGCGGATCCGGTAGATCAGCTTGGCCGCCAGGTAGGTGGCCGCCACCACCGCGACCGTGGTCAAGATCGTGCGCAGCGGGACGTTCCGCCGCTCGGCGGCCTTCCACAGGCGCGCCGTCCTGCCCGCGGGGTGCTCGATCTCCTGCGGCCGGAGTTCGCCGGGCGCGGGCTTACCGGGCGAATAGTCGTCGGACGGGACGTTGGTCACCGGAACCTCCACCGGACCAGCATGCCAGGTCTTGGCCCCATTCAGACATCAGGCGACCCGACAGCCGGGGCACGGCCCTGCGACCTGGTGGCCACCACCGGCTGACCGCCGTGGGGCATCATGTTGCTAGGACTACATGGAGGTGACGGTTCTTGACCGGCGAGACGATACGTGACCTGCTCAAGCCCCTCATCGGCAAGTCTGGGCAGATTTCCATGCTGGTGAGCCGGATCGGGCCGGTCGCTTTCCCGATGACCGAGAACAGGAAGCTGACCGGCGTGGAGGTTCGCCGGGACGGCCTGGTCCGAATTGAGCGCGAAACCGGGTGGGCGGTGATTGACCCAGACGGAGTCGTGGCCGTGGTGTGGAACGGTGATCCGGAGAACACGCCGGGCCAGTTCCTCTGAGCGGGACGCCTCCGCCTTCCCGCGGCGCTCCGCGTTCTCCGGCCCGGGCGGCCGGCGAATTGTGGCTTCGTTTCCTGTCCGGGCCGGACATAGACTCGCTCGGCCTGTCCCATGCCGAGATCGTCGCCGCAGTGGAGGAGGCCGTACGTGCGCACGGCGACGGCCGCGCCGTCGTGGAGCCGCGGGTGCACCTCGTTCCGGACAACGACGGCGCCGGCCATTTCAACGTGCTCCGCGGCCATCTTCGGATGCCCGGGCTGCCCGCGCCCGGGCTGCCCGCGCCCGGCGTGAGCGGCGTGAAGGTGGTCGGCGACTTCGTGGCCAACTACGCCGCCGGGCTGCCCAGCGAACTCGGGCTGCTGACCCTGTACGACCCGGGAACGGGCGTCCCGTTGGCGATCATGGACGCCACCTTGATCACGGCCTGCCGGACCGGCGCCATGACCGCCGTGGGCGCTCGCTACCTGGCGCGCCCGGACTCGCGGGTACTCGGCCACGTCGGAGCGCGCGGTACCGCATTCTGGAACATCGTGCTGCTCGACGAGATGTTCGACCTGGAGGAGATCCGGATAACGAGCCGCCGTCCCGAGTCCCGCGAGGCCTTCGCGCAGCAACTGGCCACCGTCACCGGCACCCGCATCCAGGTGGCCGCCACCGCAGAAGAGACCTTCGACGGGGCCGACATCCTGGTCGAGGCCGCGCGGCTCACCGAGCCAGAGCCGCTGCTGCGCACCGCGTCGGTCAAGCCCGGTGCCTTCGTCGTCCCGTACGGCACGATCAGCGCCGTGGAGCTTGACCTGCTCGACGTGATGGACAAGGTGGTGGTGGACGACTGGCGGGAGGCGCAGTCAGGACGGTTCGGTGCGCTGCGCCGCCATGTGGACACCGGCCGCCTGGCGTCGGCGTCGCTGCACGCCGAGCTGGGTCAGATCGTGGCCGGCCACCGGCCCGGCCGGGAACGAAACGACGAGCGGATCCTGCTCTGGCACCGCGGACTCGCCATCCTCGACATCGCCGTGGGTCTGGCCATCCTGCGCCGGGCCGAGCAGCAGCACATCGGAACAATGCTGCGGTACCGCTAGTGATGCCCGCTCTGGCGATCACCGAGGCCGGTGACGCGGACCTGGGCCTCATCCGGGCCGTTGCCGCCGGCCAGGCCGTCAGCATCGCGCCGGACCTGCTCGCGGCGGTGCAGCAGCGCTGCACGGAGGCCCGGCAGGCGCTTCGCGACGGGCAGACGGTGTATGGCGTGAACACCGGCATGGGAGTGCTTTCCTCGGTGCGCCTGACTGAGCAGCAGCAGCTTTCCCATCAGCGCAACCTGCTGCTGGCGCGGGCCGCCGGCGGTCCGCCCTGGCTGAGCCCGCCCGATGTCCGGGCGATCATCACTGTCAGGCTGCTGACCTTCCTTTCCGGCGACGCCGCCGTGTCGGCCGGGCTCTGCCAGCGACTCGCCGATTTCCTCAACTACGAGATCGTGCCGGCCGTGCCCTGTGCGGGCGCGGCGACCGCGGGCGAGATCATCCAGCTCGCGCACGCGTTCGGGCCCCTGGTCGGCATTGGCCAGGTGCTAGGGCCCGGCGGGGACCTGATGCCTGCCCGCGAGGCGCTGAACAGCTACGGGCTGACCGAGTTCAGCCTCGGCCCGAAAGAGGGCATTGCCCTGATCCAGGGCGTGCCCGGGGCCACCGGCCTGTCCGTGCTGCGCCTCGACGAGGCCGCCGCGCTCACCTCGCTGATGGAGCGGGCCGCGGCACTGTCCATCGTCGTGGCCCGGGCGCCGCGCGATCCCTACCGGGCCGCCTGCGGGCGCGGTGACGATCTCCTGGCCGCGGTGCTCGGACGGCTCCGCGCGGCCGCGGGCGACGAGCCGTCGCCGCGCTCCCTGCAAGCGCCGGTGTCGTTCCGGGTGGCCGGACCGGTGCTCACCGGAGTCCATCGGGCCGCCGCCCAGCTTGAGGCGGCCACCCGCCGCGCCCTGACCGGGGTCACCGACTCCCCCGCCTATCTCGACGGGCGGTTCACCAGCACGGCCGGGTTCCACGGAATCGACCTGTCCGCGCACTGCGACCAGCTCACGGCGGCGTTGTGCCACGCGGCGGAGGTGGCGGCGACGCGCCTGCACCGGCTGATGGATCCCGCCGTTACCGGGCTGCCCGCGCAGCTGGCCCGTGAGCCGGGCCCGCAGGCCGGCCTGACGCCAGTCCACAAGCGTGCCGCCGGAGAGGTCCATGCCGCCAGGCGGCTGGCCACCGCGAGCGCGGTCGGCCTGATCGAGACATCCGGTGGCCAGGAGGACGTGCAGTCGTTCGCCTGGGAAGCCGCCGGAAAACTCCGCACCGCGTTGCGCCACGCCCGCGCGGTCACCGCGTGCGAGCTGCTGGCCGGCTACCAGGCGGTGGCGCTCTCCGGACGCCCGCCGCCGGCCGGGTGCCAGGCGCTGCTGGACTGGCTGACCGTGATCATCGGTCCGATCGATGGCGACCGCCCGTTCGGCGAGGACATCGAGCGCCTGATCCAGGCGCCCTGGCCCGGATTATTAGACCGACATCTGTCCGACTTGTATCCTCCGTAGTGCCGCTATGCGTACAGTTGTCCGCCACAGCCGGGTCGCGTCCACAACCCGACATCCGCACCTGACCTGACCCGCTAGGGGTACACCTTGACATCCTCCATCGCCCTAAACGAACCTGTGGTGGACATCGACGTCCTCGTCGTCGGGTCCGGGCCCGGCGGTGCCGGGGCCGCGCTCTTCCTGGCCACCTACGGCACCCCGACGCTGGTCGCCACCAAGTACGGGCAGCTGTCGGACACGCCCCGGGCGCACATCACCAACCAGCGCACCATGGAGACGCTGCGGGACATGGGCCTGGAGCAGCGGCTGATGCGCGAGGCCACGCCCTGGGAGTACATGGGCAATACGACATTCTGCACCAGCCTGGCCGGTGACGAGCTCGGCCGGATCCCGTCGTGGGGCACCGACACCCGGCGGCACGCCGACTATGAGCTGCAGAGCCCGTGCACGATGCTGGACGCGCCGCAGACCATCACCGAGCCGGTGATGATGCAGGCCGCCCAGGCCCGCGGCGCCAAGGTGCGCTTCGACACGGAATACCTCTCGCACGTGCAGGACGAGTCCGGGGTGACCACCCAGGTCAAGGACCGGCTGACCGGAGCGGTCTACGCGATCCGGTCGAAATACCTCGTCGGCGCCGACGGGTCGCGCAGCGCTGTGGCCGCCGATCTCGGCCTGCCCTTCGAGGGACCCGGCGCCGTCGGCGGCGCCCTGCATATCATCTTCGAGGCCGACCTGAGCCGCTTCGTCGCGCACCGCCCGTCGGTCTTGTACTGGATGCTCCAGCCAGGCGCCGAGAAGGAAGGCGTCGGACTCGGCGTGCTGCGGATGATCAAGCCGTGGCACGAGTGGATGCTCATGTGGGGCTACGAGGCGGCGGCCGGGCCGCCCGAGATCACCGACGAGTTCGCCCGCGAACTGGCCGTGAAGCTGGTCGGGACCGACGACTTCGAGATGAAGGTCACCTCCCGGCTGCCCTGGACGGTGAACCACCACTTCGCGACCACCATCGCCCGCGGCCGGGTCTTCTGCGTCGGTGACGCCGTCCACCGGCACCCGCCGACCAACGGCCTGGGGTCCAACACCTCCATTCAGGACTCCTACAACCTGGCCTGGAAGCTGCACGCCGTCGTCCAGGGCTGGGCGGCACCGTCGCTGCTTGAGTCCTACGACGCCGAGCGGGCCCCGGTTGCCCGCCAGATCGTCGAGCGGGCCAACCAGAGCATCATCGACACCGGGCGCATCGTCGCGGCCCTGGACGTCGACGACACCTCGGACGTGGCCAAGCTGAACCGGCAGCTCGCGCTGCGTGTCGCCCCCGGGCCCGAGGGCGAGAAGATCCGGGAGAATCTCCGCGAGGCCATCGCCTACAAGGCCTACGAGTTCGACGCGCACGGCGTGGAGCACAACCACCGCTACGCCTCGTCGGCCGTTATCCCTGACGGCACTGCCCTGCCCGCCTTCACCCGCGACCCCGAGCTCTACGCCCAGCCCACGACGTGGCCCGGCGCCAAGCTCCCGCACACCTGGGTCACGCGCGCCGGGCACCGCGTCTCGACGCTGGATCTGGCCGGTCACGGCGCCTTCAGCGTCTGGACCGGCATCGGCGGCCAGGCCTGGCTCGACGCCGCGGCGGCCTTCACCGGCCGGACCGGCCTGCCGATCAACGCAGTCTCGATCGGCCCCCGCGAGCCCATCGAGGATCCGTACGGCACCTGGGCCGAACTGCGCGAGATCTCCGACGGCGGCGTCCTGCTGGTCCGCCCCGACCTCTACGTCGCCGCTCGCCACGCCAGCGCCCCCGACTCCGCCGAAGCCGCCGCCGCCTGGCTCACCCGCACCCTCACCTCCGTCCTCGGCACTTCTACCTCCGCCTAATCCGGAGGCCCAGTGACGACCTGGCGCAGGCCGCTGCCGGGCCGCGGCCGCCGCCTTGGACTCTTCCAGCTTCTGGAGCAGCGAGGTCAGCATCCGTACCTCTTCGGGCTCCCAGTCGGCCACGAATGAGGCAAACCGGTCCAGGCCTTGTTCGGTCAGAGCTTGCAGCTCGTCGGTACCGGCGGAGGTAAGCGTGACTCGGCAGGAGCGCTTGTCGGCTGTATCGGCCGTGATCTGCGCGAGCCCCAGGTTCTCAAGCTCCCGGACCTGCCGGGTGACCTGGGAGGGATGGACATCCTGCGCGCTGGCAATCTCCGACGGGCGGATTCCCGGGGTTACGGCGATGACCTGCAGAAGACTGAGGGTGCTTGCGCCCTTCTTCTGGCGTCTGGCCCGATCCAGCGCCGCGTTCGTCACGAACAGCGCGGTCACCATCGCGCGAACGTCGTCCCGGCTCGCCCTCACGCCGCCCATGCTATGTTAGTTGATAGACGCAATCATCATTATGCGGAACTGGAGCCCGGCATGAACCCCATCGAGAAGGTCATGACCGACAGAAGCTCGCACGTCAAGCTGGCACTGGCGGTGGTGGCGCTTGTGCTGGTCCTCTGGGCGACAGGCTCGCCGCTGCCGTCGCTATGGATCACCCCGGTCATCATCGTCCTCCTGTGGATCGCGATCCAACTCGGGCTCGGGTACCGCCATCGGCACCAGGGCGCATAAAGCGAGGGGCAGAAAACGCGCACAGCGCGAATGCTGTGCCGGCCCCTGAATCATCGAGGCCAAGTCCAGCAGGCCCAAGCGCCACGGCCCGGGCGAGTGCTCGTCGCAGAACCGGATAATGCCTTGGCGGCCTGCTAACCCAAACCTGAACCCAGACTCTTAGCGGGCACTGCCCAGAATCGGCGGGCGTCGGCGCAGCGCGGGAAACAGCGGCCCGGGACCAGGCTGGCGCGGGGCCAGACGCACCTTGCAGTCGACCACGAGCGCCCCGGCCGGACTGACCAGGATGGGGTTGAGGTCGAGCTCGACCAGTTCGGGAATCTCCTCGGCGACGTGCGCGATTCGCTCGAGCACCGCCACGAGCGCCTGCCGGTCTACCTTCGGCGCGCCCCGGTAGCCGTCAAGCAGCGGGGCAGCGCGCAGCGATGCCACCATGGCGTCAGCTACGCCGGGCGCGAGCGGCGGGACGGCAAAAGCACGGTCACGCAGCAGGTCGGTCATCACGCCGCCGAGACCGACCATCACGACCGGGCCGAACTCGGGGTCGGACGCTAGTCCGACGATCGCCTCCACCCCCCACGGAGCCATCGGCTGGATGACCGCGCCGCCCATCCGGGGGCCGAGCCGGGACTCCATTGTCTGATACGCAGCGCGTACAGCCTCCGAGCTGTCCAGGTTCAGGGCGACGCCGCCCACGTCGGTCTTGTGGACGATATCGCCGGAACGAGCCTTCACCGCAACGGGAAATCCGACGGCCTCGGCTACCGCGGCGGCCTCATCCGCGGTCGCCGCGCCGCGAGTCGGCAGCATTGGTACCCCGCACGCCTCGAGCAGGCGGGCCCCCTGATCGCCCTCAAGCCAGCGCCCGGTGGCGCTGGCGGCGAGCGTCGAGGCCACGATCTCACCGATGGCCGGCAGGTCAGACAGCTCTTCGGGCTCCACCGGGAACAGAGGGCGCTGCCGCCATTCGGCGTAGCGGCAGACGTGATCGAGGGCCGCCGCTACTCGTTCCGGTGACGGAACCTCCGCGACAGCTGCCGCACCGCTCGCATCAAGCGGGATGCTCGCCCCGACGGAGCAGACGACGACCGGCTTGCTTGCATTATGTGCGACACGCGCGACGGTCTCTCGGTACGCCGCGGCGGGGATCGCCGCGGTTTCGATGACGACGACGATCACAGCGTCGATGGCATCATCGCGAAGGACGATGTCAAGCGCCTTCTCGAGCATCGCCGCAGTCCCGTCCGCGGTGAGGTCGACAGGGTTGGCGGCCGCCGCGGCGGGGACGAGGACATTGCCAAGCGCCTGCTGGGTCGCCTCCGAAAGTTCCGGCACGGTCAGCTCGCCGCCTTCGCACGCATCGGCAGTGAGAATGAGCGGGCCACCGGAGTTCCCCACCAGCGCTACCCGGCGCCCGGCGGGCAGCGGCGCGGTGAGCAAGATGGCCGAGACGTCGAGGAGCTCCTCCAGACGATCGACTTTGATGACGCCTGCGTTTTGCAGCAATGCGGCGACGGTAACTTCCGGGGTTGCCGCGGCCGCGGTGTGCGAGCGGGCCCCTCGGGCGCCTGCTGATGTCCTGCCCGCCTTCAGCGCCACGATGGGCTTGGTCGCGCCGACCCGGCGGGCGATGCGGGCGAACTTACGCGGGTTGCCAAGCGATTCCAGGTAGAGCGCGATCATCGAGGTTCGGTCGTCCTGCTCGAAGAAGCACAGCAGGTCGTTCGGGCTCACGTCCAGCTTGTTCCCGATCGAGACGAAGGCCGAGAGGCCGAGGCCCGCGGCGCGCGTCTGCTCCCCGAGCACGACCCCGACCGCACCGGACTGCGAGACCAGGGCCAGCCGCCCGGGCCACGGATCGGGGAAGGCGAACGTGGCGTTCATCCGGACATCGGGATCGTTGTTCGCCACACCCAGGCAGTTGGGGCCCACGATCCGCATCCCGTGCCTGCGGGCCATGCTCAGCATCTCAGTCTCGACCGCGGCGCCCGGGAGGCCCGTCTCGCCGAAGCCCGCGGTAATGATGGTGACGGCGCGCACGCCAATCGAGGCGGCCTCATCAATGACGCTGGGGACCGCTGATGCGGGAACGGCGACAATGGCCAGGTCGACCGGCTCGGGTACTGACAACAACGCCGGAAATGCAGGCACGCCGCAGACCGCCCGAGCGGCAGGGTTAACCGGGTAGACAGTTCCCGAGAAGTCGCCGGCGAGCAGGGACCGGACCACTTGATGCCCCACGTTCTCTGGGTGCCGTCCGGCTCCGACCACCGCGATCGAGCGCGGCTTGAGGATCGCCGCGACACTGGCGACCTCCGCCATGGCCTCCCGCTGATCGCACGACGCACGGTACGCCGCCGTCGGCCGCAGGTCGATCTCGACCCGCACCGTCGCCGGGCCGCTGCGCCGGGTGCAGCGCAGGCCCGTCGCGGCAAATACCCCAAGCAAGGCCGTGTTCTGCGCCCTGACCTCGGCGGTGAGGCGCAGGATCCCTCTGGCCCGCGCGTACTCCGCCAGGCTCTCGAACAGCAAGGTCGTGACGCCGTGGGCCCGGCGGGCGGCGGCGACGATGAAGCTGGCCTCAGCAGCCGGTACCGGCGTGTCGAGCCGGTCATAGCTCGCCAACCCGACCAGCTGGTCCGACACCAGGGCGACGAAGGCCATCCGGGCGTCGTAGTCCAATTCAGCGAAGCGAGCAGCCGTCTCCAGGCTGAGAGACGAGCCGGCCAGGAGCACATGCTGATGCGTGCCAGGCGACACGTCGTCGCGCAGTCCGGCCAGCGCCGGCGCGTCGGCCGCCCGGATCGGGCGGATGACGACCGCCTCGCCGTTCCTGAGCAGGCCGTCAAACTCCCATGCCGAAGGATATCCAGCCGACATCGCCGCGGCGTGCCCGACCGCATCCACAGTAGCCATGGCTACCTCCTCGGTAGGTGATCGTCGCCGCACTACCACGAAATCGCCAGGGCCTGAAGTCCCGAGATACCTACGGACCACAGCGAACGGTCCAGGACCAGGTAACTGGGCTGGGTGTCAAGCTGCATGAGCTCGCACCGGTGCGGCGGCTCGCATGGCTCTGGGACAGTGTGTGCGAGCCTGTCCTGCGGCATCTCGGCATCACCGCACAGGCCCCGGCCGGGGCAGCGGGCCGCGGGTCCACTGGTGCCCGGCGGGTCCGGCGGTCTTCCTGCCGCTTCACGCGGCCGGCCGTCACGGCGAGCCGGGACCGCAGGCAGTCATCGACCGGGCCGAGTCGGTGTACATCGCCAGGCTGCGCGCCCTGGCAACGGCCAGACCCGGCGAGCCTGCCGCAGACGAGGTAACCACGCCGCCCCTGATCGTGTCCATGCCTGCAACCCCCGGACAAAAGCCGCTGCCCGGTGCGCGCGAGGAGGCGGAACACCTAATGCGGGCCTTCCCCGGCGCAGCGCACCTGACCGGGGCGGCGGCGACAGTAGAGGCTGTCCTCGTCGGCATGACGGCGCACTCCTGGTTCCACTTCTCCGCCCACGGCGCCACGGACGAGCACACCCCGGTCGACGGCGGCATCGAACTGGCAGACGGCCGACTGACCATCCGCGACCTGCTGGAACGCCGCCTGCCCGGTGCCCGCTTCGCGTTCCTGTCCGCCTGCTCCACCCACCACGGGTCCGCAGCCATCCCGGACGAGACCGTCACCACCGCCGCCGCCCTTTGCATCGCCGGATGCGGGTACGTCGTCGCGACCCTCTGGCCGGTCGCCGACGAACATGCCGTAGACTTCGCCGCCCGCATGTACGGGGAACTGGTCACTACGGGGAACGGGACCCCAGCCCTGCACCCGGAGGACACCCCCCAGGCGATACGCGAAGTCTGCTGCGCCGTCCGGAACGCCTATCCACAGCACCCCGAACGATGGGTCCCGTTCGCTTCCGCCAGTTCCCTCTAGAGCGGCGGCATCTGGTCAGCGCAAAGGCGCGCTCAGGGCGGGGCCGCTGTCGTGCAGACAGAGCGGTGGCACGGGCCGTATCGCGCCGATGCCGGCGAGCCGGAGCCGGCATGGCGTGACTCGGTCCGCTTACCTGATGTGCGACGATGCCCGTCATGGCCGTGGCAGCGCTCATCGTCGCCGTCCTCGCCTTCGTCGCTGCGGCGTACAGCGCCTGGTATGCCCGCGACGTGGCCCGTACCGAGCGGGACAGGCGACTTGAAGAACGCGCTCCTAAGATCATCCCGGGACTGCGCCAGTTGCCCGACCCCGGATCGCCTTTGGTACTTGAGCTGCTGCTGGGGCACGAGACGCCGAGCGGGCCGCTGGCAGAGGTCTCGGTCACGATCACCCGGTTCACGGACGCGCGCGGCGACACCTACGCCGCTGGCGACATGTACCTGGGAGGAGGACGGCCGGGAGCCAAGTTCGCGCGCGAGCAGAATGGCGTCACCGCGTGCAAGGGGTTCGACCCCCTGCACGCGGCGCGGTGGGCCGCGGCTGACGGCAAGCCGCTGCCCCTGCGGCCCGGGGAGTCGGCGCGCTGGCAGGTGGAGCTCCACGAGACTCCCAGTCGCCCGGCCCGGCTCGACACCGAGGTAGCGTGCCGGGCCAGTGACGGCTCCCGGTGGACGCTGGCGCTTCCGGTCGAGGTGCCGCACGACCCGACGAAGACCATCTGGTAAGGGCCCGGCCCAGGGAGCGTGACCAATGCCGCCATCGAACATGCCGAGCTGGGTAGACCTACTTCGCACCGCTGCTCTCTGGCCAGACAGGCGCTGGGCGGCAGCCAGGTGGACGAGCATCCTGCTGGCGACCCGCGAACTGCAAGGCTGGCTCACCGACCGCCGCTCGTACGAAGGACAGCACAAGCAGGGATGGCTTTCGGCCATAGCCGACTTTGAGCGGAGCGCCGACCATCTCGGCCCTGACCTGCGTGCCGTGCTCGGCAGCGAGCTCACGGATGCGATCGCTGGGGTCAGTAGCCTCAAAGCGGATTTCGGCTCGATAACGCAGGCACCCGCGATGAAGACCCGGCTGACGGCACGCCGGACGGCAGACAAGCAGGTACTGGACGATCTGAGCGCCCGGTGGGCCGCAGCCGATGTCCTAGCAGCCGCCTGGAGTGACCTTCTCGAAGCCTGCCGTGCTACGGCCGTCAGGTACGAAACGCTGGCTATTCGCCGCGAACTGTTCTGGCACCTGGTACGGGCGGGCGGTCACGACGCCGGCCAGATGAGCAGCCATCTAGCGGGCGCCCTGGGTGGCACCGCGTTCGATGTCGCACTGGTTAAGCTCTGGCTCGGCGACGGCGGCGAAGAAGACCGCCCCGGCGGCCAGGGCGGCGGCCGGCGCGGCCGTCCACCCGTCGGTGGACCCCTGGATCAGGCCGGACAGCAGGCCCAGCATGCACGCCGCGAGCAGCGCCGAGCCCGGGGCGTCGATGCTCACTGCGCGGTCGCCGGCGTCGCGCGGCAGTAGCCTGAGCCCGGCGGCCAGCCCGGCCAGCCCCAGCGCGATGTTGATCAGGAACATGGGCCGCCAGCCCAGCCCGAACAGGTTGGCGTCGATCAGCAGGCCGGCCAGCAGCGGGCCGCCGACAGCCGACAGCCCCAGGACCGGGCCGAAGGTGCTGAACGCCTTGCCGATGTGCTCGCGCGGGAAGACCGCGCCCAGGATGCCGAAGCCCTGCGGGATCAGCAGCGCGCCGAACGCGCCCTGGACCAGCCGGGCCACGATGATCGAGGGCGGGTCCCAGGCCAGCCCGCAGGCCAGGGAGGCTGCGGTGAAGCCGGCGAGGCCGATCAGGAAGGTCCGGCGGCGGCCGTACTTGTCGCCCAGCCGCCCGCCGGTGACCAGCAGCACTCCCAGGGCCAGCGCGTAGCTCGCGCCCAGCCACTTGATCAGGCCCGGGCCGCCGTGCAGCGAGGAGCTGATGGTCGGCGCGGCGATGGTGGTGATGGTGGAGTCAAGCAGGTCCATGACGTCCGCGACCAGGACGATGCCGAGGACCAGCCATGCCGCCGCGGGCAGCCTGGATGCCTCGTCGGCCGGCTTAGAGGACATGTGCACGCGCATTGGAAGCTCCTCCGGGGGTCGGTGATGGCCGAACGATCGCTGGTCGTTTCGGGGTGCTGGGCTTGTTCTGCGGGGTCGTCCGGCAGTTCATAAGCTGAGCCGTTGACAATGGCGGGCATTTTCATCACCTTGAAGCCGTGCTTCGCCAGATGGCCAGATGCCCGGTTTATGAGTTGACCGGGGTGACCGTGCCGGCGGTGTCAGGCTCGGCGTGGCTCTGCGTGGCCGTCGTCTCCCGGCGCAGGGCGAGCGCGGTGATGACTGCCGCGGCCAGGGCCAGGATCGCGCCGATTAGGGCAGCGGTGTTGAGGCCGTGGACGAACGCGGTGCGCAGCAGGTGTTCGAGGGCGGAGCGGGCCGCGGCCGGGGCCTGCGTGGTGATCGCGTGGGCGCCGCCGCCGGTGAGCTGCTGGGCGGTTGCGCGGGGGTCGGTGACGTGCCCGGTCAGGCCGGTTTTTGCCATGTCTGCCACCACAGTCGCGAAGATTGCCACGCCGATGGCGTAGCCGAGCTGCTGGAAGGTGGTGAATGCGCCTGCGGCCATGCCGGCGCGGCGATGCGGGACGGATTCGACCGCGAGCGAGGAGGCGGCCGGGACGATCAAGCCCATGCCGAGGCCGCTGATGAGCAGCCCGGCGATGACACGGCTGCCGGTGGAGGCAGGGGTCAGGCCTGTCTGGGCCAGGGCGCCAGCGGCGACCAGCAGAAGCGCTACGGGCAGGGAGTAGCGCGGGAGGAAGCGGCGCAGCCAGTGTCCGGCCATCACCGAGACGGCCATGGACGCGACGGCGCTGGGCAGTATGACCAGCCCCGCCTGCAGCGGGGGCAGGCCGGTCAGGGACTGCAGCCAGATCGAGGTATAGGCCATGAACCCGTAGGCGGTGAACATGCCGGCGAAGATCGCGATGAGGGCGGCGGTGAACGCCGGGCGGCGCAGCAGCGCCAGGTCCAGGATCGGGTGGTCGCTCGCGCGCTGCCGCAGCACGAACGCGATCAGGGCCAGGGCGGAGACAAGGAGGGCGGCGAGGGTCCCGGTGCCGCTCCAGCCCGCGGCGGGAGCGCGGACGGTACCGTAGAGCAGGGAGCTGGCGAACAGCGCGAACAGCAGCATTCCGGCCACGTCCAGGCTCGCGCGCTCGCTGCCCGGCCGGCTCGCCGGCGCCGGCACCGCCTGGGCGGTCAGGACGATGGCCGCGACACCGACCGGGACGTTGACGAAGAAGATCCAGCCCCAGCCGAACGCCTGCGTCAAGATGCCGCCGGCCAGCGGGCCGAGGGCGGCCCCGCCGGAGGCGACCGCACCCCATAGGCCCAGGGCCGTGGCCCGCTCGCGTCCGGTGTAGGAGTTGCTCAGCAGGGAGATGGAGGTGGCGTAGATCCCGGCAGCGCCGGCGCCCTGCACGACGCGCATGGTGATCAGCAGAGCGGGGGTGGCAGACAGCCCGCAGACCAGCGAGGAGACCGTGAACAGCGCCAGCCCCGCGAGGTAGACGCGGCGCTGGCCCCACCGGTCGGCCAGGGTGCCGACGGCGAGCAGCGCCGCCGCCAGGGCCAGGGCGTAGCCGTCGACGACCCAGGCGAGTGCGCCTAGGGAGGCGTGCAGGGAGGTGGAGATGTCCGGCAGGGCCACCAGGGTGATGGTTTCGTCCACCACCAGCATGAATGTGCCCATGCAGACCGCGAGCAGGGGAGCCCACTTACGCACGATCCGTGTACCTTGTACCTTCCGTTCCGGGACCGGCGGTGGCCGCAGTGTCCTGCGCGTGCCGGTTCGTTCGCCCCCACGATCCCGCGAGATCCTCTTGCTGACGTCGCTGTGGCGTGGATAATGGAGTTAACCGTCACATGGAGCACGTTTTATGGTAGAAACCGTCACCCTCGACGAGCTTGACCGGCAGGTGCTCCAGGCCCTTCAGCTCGACGGCCGGGCCTCCTTCCGGTTGATCGGCCAGGTCCTTGGCGTCTCTGAGAACACCGTCGCCCGCCGCTACCGCAACCTTTGCACCCTCGGCCTGCGGACCGTGGCCCGCGCTGTCCCCGCGCACCTGGGCCACACCGAATGGATCCTGCGCATCCAGGTCACTCCCGACGCCGCGACATCGCTGGCTCAGTCGCTAGCCCGGCTGCCTGAGACCGGGTACGTCTCCATCGGCGGCGCCGGCACCGAGATCCACTGCGGAATCACCGCACCCGCCACCGGCGAGGACGACGCGCCGCTGCTCCCGAGCCTGCACCGGATGAACCGCGTCACCGGCATCAACGCCCACTGCCTGCTGCACGTCTACTACGGTGATCCCCCGGTCTGGTCCACCAAGCAGCACCCCCTCACCCCCGACCAGCACACCGCCCTGACACCCCCCGCGCACCGCGAGGCGGAACCGGACGCCGAACCCGCGGACCTCGACGAGGCCGACCGCTCACTCATCGCCGCGCTCGCCGGCAGTGCCAGGGCGACCTACCCGCAGCTCGCCGCGGCCACCGGACTCGCGAGCTCCACCGCGAAACGACGCCTGGACCGCCTGCTGGCCGAGGGCATCGTGCTCATCTGCACCGAGTTCCCCCCGCGTCGCCTCGGCTACCGCCTCATGTCATACCTCTGGCTTCGCGTGGACCCCGCCCGCCTGGGCCACGTCGGGACCGCCCTGGCCGGCCACACGCCCATCAGCTTCGCGGCGGCCGTCACGGGGCCGCACAACATGGTCGCCGCCGCCATCACCCGCAACACCAGCGACCTCTACCGATACCTGGCTGAGCACGTCGGGCCCCTCCCAGGCGTGCAGTACGTCGAAACCGCCCCCGCACTGCGACAGGTCAAACGGCTCGGCTGACCCTCGCCTGCCTGCCGCCGACGCCATGCAGACGCGATCACCGCGTGCCCGCGGCCCCGGCTTCGCCGCCCCGGTAACCGGGATCCTCGTCCCAGACGGCGACCGCCATGGATACGGCCACCTCACCAGTGCGCTGCACGCCCGGCGCGGTGCTCGCCCGCCCGCTCCACGACCTAAAGGACCCGAACGAGTTCGAGCCGCGCGAGCAGGACCCGGCCGGGCTGGCTAGGACCGCTCCGACTGGGCTCTGGGCCACATTCCGTGGAGGCCGGGCGTCCGGGCGGGGCGATGCCGGCGTCTGTGCAGGTCTGCAAGGCTACCGTCCGATCCATAATCGAACTAAATATCGGACCATCTATAATTCACAGGGGCCAACTACAGTTCAAAGTCACAACCCTTGTGCGCCTTCCTTGAACTTGGTGACAGATAGCTCTGGGCAAGTGATAACTATCGCTGGGGAGTCACAACAGAGCAGGCGTTGAGGCTCCCCAGATGACAACAAGCCTGGGCTGAAATGACAACTTCAGCGGATCCCTACACGGGTCACGGTGCCCGCCGGGGAGAGCCGCCAGCACCCAGCTGAGGCCGGCGCTGGTACCCGCCATATACAGGTACATGACAGGTACATTTGAGCGCTGACCTGCGACTTCCCGGCGCGGTCCAATGTCCGAGGAAGTCGGGACGAGCATGGCCGCATGCGGGCGGAGCGCCGGGGATGGCATCGTGTGCGGCTGGCCCCGCTAACGCGGCGACGCGGCCCCGTGCGGCGCGGGGATGGCCGCAGGATGACGGGGCGCCGCGAATCGCATCATGCCGGCGGGGCGGGCGCGGGGCGTGCAGCCATCGCGTCCCGCGCCCGCCCCGCCGGGCGCGCCTGGCTTACCGCCTCCTGAAGGCGAGGGCCAGAGCTGGCAGGCTGCGGGCTGCCCGGCCAAGCCGGGAGCGGGCGGAGGGCTGCCAGGCGAGGGCGAACAGGCGGTCGCGGCGATGGCAGGCCCCGGCGTCGGACGCGCGTAGGCAGAGCCATTGCGTGTCGTACCCGAGCGCGGTTGTGTCGGCACGACGCGTGTCCGCCTGTGTGCGTGTCGCGGCTGGCGGGCAGGCCGGATGGCGGGCTGACATGGCTCGTTTCGGTGGTCGTGTCTCACTTGGCATGGCGGTTTGCCGCCTCCTGTGACTGGTTGCACTGGCGGGGTGACTGTCGCCGAACTGACCGGCCAGCCTTCTGGGACCGGCTCGGCTCGTGGTGTCCTGCCCCGCCTTGTTGGCTGAGCAGGGACGTGGTGATATCTTGATAGCACCATGCCGATGAAACCGGGAAGCACCAAGAGCCTGCTGCTGCGCCTCGACCCCGGTCTGGCCGGGCAGTTGCAGACCGTGGCCGAGGTCGAGGGCCGCACGGTCTCCGATGTTGCGCGCGAGGCCATCACCGCGCTGGTCGAGCAGCGCCGCCGCGATGAGCGCTTCGCTCGGCTGCTGGAGGACAACCTTGCCCGCCACCAGCAGGCGCTCACGATGCTGCGGGACGATCCGCGATGATCACGCTGGAGGTCGCCGACCTGGTCGTCATCGCCAGCCGCACGCTCGGGCTGGACACCGGCCAGGTACTCGGCCTGCTCGACGCGACCGCGGCCGAGTCCGCCCTGGCGCAGGCGCGGCTGGGCCGCGATCCGGGTGACCCGGCGGGCCGGGCTGCCGCCCTGCTGGACGCGCTGGTGCGCGGCCAGCCGCTGCGCCGCGGTAACCAGCAGGTCGCGCTGGCGGCCACGCTGCAGTTCCTGGCCCTCAACGGCCAGGAGATGGACCCGACCCGCCAGGGCCGGTCGCGGCCCTGGTCGCGGGGCTTGCCGCCGGCACGCTCGATGTCAAGACCGTCGCCGAGCGGCTGGCACCCCGGCTGCGGGCCGCCGGCCAGCCAGCTGCCCGTGTGAAGGATGCACCGATGCCAGGACGTCCAGTGTCGCTCGCCATGAGGATCAAGGACGCAACGATGCGGACCCAGCCCACGGGCATGTTCGCCCGGTTCACCGACCAGGCCAGGGGCGTCATCTTCCTGGCCCAGGAGGAAGCCCGGCTGCTGCGCCACGACTACGTCGGCACCGAGCACCTGCTGCTCGGCCTGCTCTACGAGGGGGAGGGTGTCGCCGCCAGGGCGCTGGAGTCGCTGGGCATCTCGCGGGAGGACGTGCAGGGCCAGGTCGAGGAGATCGCCGGCCCTGGCCAGGGCTCCCCCGCACGCCCGCTCCCGTTCACTCCGCCAGCTAAGAAGGTGCTGGAGCTGTCGCTGCGAGAGGCGCTGGCCCTCGGGCACCACTACATCGGCACTGAGCACTTGCTGCTCGGCCTGCTCCGCGAGGGCGACGGTGTCAGCGCCCAGGTGCTGACCAGGCTCGGCACCGGCGATGCCCAGGTTCGGGAACAGGTGCTAGGCCTTCTGCGCGGCGAGAGCGAGCAGGCAGGCGCTCAGATGCAGTTGGCCGCTGACCTTGCCGACACCGCAGAGCGGCTCACCCAGGTACGGCGGCAAAAGGAGGCCGCGTTCGACGCGGGGGACCTTGATGGCGCCGCAGCGCTGCGCGACCAGGACAGGCAGCTGCTCGCCGAGAAGCTGCGGCTGGAGACCCTGCTGACGGCCGACCGGGGTGGCCGGGCCATCATCGCGGAGAACCAGCGCCTGCACCGCGAGCTGGATCACCTGCGCGCCCTGCTCCGGCAGCACGGCATCGAGCCGGACGGCGGCACCGCCCGGACTGCCTGAGGCCCAAGGCGACCGCATGTTCTTGCGGCCATGATCCCTGCGGTCAGGCCCTGGCGGGTCGGACATGGCATGGGTGGCCGGTGTCGCGGTTGCGGGCTTGAGGGTGTGGCGGAGATCACGTGATGGCATGGCTGGCTCCAGGCGGACTGGGGGCTGGTGACGGGGCTGGCAGGATGCGGAGATTGCCGGGGCGGGCGGCTTGGGCCTGGAGCCGCTGGAGTTCGTCGTGCTGGGCAGCGAGCCGTGACAGCGCGAGGGTCTTGAACTCGGTGAGTTCGGTGATGGCGACATCGCGGCCGGCCAGGCGCTGCCGGAGTTCTTTGATTTCCTGTTTGAGGCGGGTGATCTGGGCGTCGCGCGGGTCGGTGACCTGGCCTGCGGCGCGGGCCTGAGCGAGGCGCTGCTCGAAGTCGTCTTTGAGGCGGGGTAGGTGCGGTAGAGGGCGGCGCGGGAGACCCCGGCGGTGGCCGCGAGGGTCTTGATGTCGCAGCGGCCGCCGGGCGGCAGGTCGCCGCGCAGGAGCTGGTCGGTGGCCGCTTGGATGCGGGCCTCGGTCTGCTGGCGTTGCTGGTCTGTGAGCGGCATGTCAGTCCTTCGTGGTGGAGGCGGAGTCGATCTGCTGGAGCACGCGCAGGCTGCGGTCGTGTTCGTGCTGGAGGCGGGTCTTCTCGGCGCGGCGGGTGGGGCCGAGGGCGCCGAGGAACGCGGCGGTGCTGGCGGCGTGGTCTGCCCAGACCTCGCGGTGGCAGGGGTGGTGGGTGGCCTGCGGGCAGCGCGCCGAATCGCACAGCCCGGCCAGCGGTTTGTCCGCGTCCGGGGTTCCGGCCAGCCGCAGGCACAGCGCCTTGGCCGGATCGGCGAACCAGCAGTAGTTGGCCGCCGCGAGGTGCAGGGTGCGGGCTCGTTTGGACATCAGGTTGAGGACCTCGCGGTCGCTGCCCATGACGACCGGGCTGGAGGTGGCCGGCCCGGTGAGGCGATCGTCGATGCCGGCGAAGAAGTCCAGCAGGTCCCGGGCGCCGGGGCCGGATGGGTGGATGCCCTGCTGGTAGTCGCGGAATGCTTGCAGGGTAAGTTCGAGGTTGCGTTGCTGTTCGTGTTCGCTGACCTCGGCGAGCAGCCGGGCCTGGGCGCCGCCGGGGCGGTTTGCGTAGCCTTCGGTGGTGGCGACCGAAATGTGCTTGAGGTGCAGTTTTGCGGCTAGCAGCCCGCCGGGCCGGTAGGCGAGCTCGATGGCCAGGGTGCGGCGCAGTGCCCGCAGTGTCGGCGGCGGCCCGGGAATCGGGGCCAGGCCGAGCCGCTGGCCGGCCGGGCCGTTAACCCAGTCGCGGAAGGCGCAGTACCTGCTGTCGAAGGAGAACCGCCCGAACAGCAGCGGTCCGGTCCCGCCGTCCTGGCCGGGCGTGTCGTCGCCGCGGCCGGCCGTGAGGCTGGCGGCGAGCCGGGCGGCCCGGTGCACCTCGGCGATGACGACCCACTCGTCGGGAGTGCCGCCGTGCGGCTGGTCCTTGATCACCCGCCCGGCGAGCTTGCAGCGGGCCGGTCCCGGCGCGTTCTCGCGGGGCGGCAGCGGAGCGGCGGTGGTCAGTTCCATCAGCTCGCCGGCCCGCATGCCTGTCACGGTCGCGATGACCAGCAGGCACGCGGTGCGGGCGACTTCTGTCAGGTGGACGACTTCGAATGCGTGCAGCGGCAGCGTCCACGGGACGCTGCCGCTGCCTTCGGCTATGGGGATGCGGGCCGCGTCACGGCCCCATGGCCTGGCGGCGCCGACCTGGGCCAGTGTGTCTTCCAGGGCTGGGCGGAGGGCCGGCAGCCACGCCCGGTCGAAGCCGGCAAGCCCTGCCCGCGCTGCGATCTGGCCGAGGCTGACGGTCAGCAGCGGGTCATCGGGGTCCCATCCGGCGTTCAGCCGCCCGCGGACGCGGGGGCTGGCCAGCAGCGGCAGCGGGCTACCCGCGGCAGCCTGTTCGCGGAGGGTGGCGGTAATCAGGGCTACCGGGTCTGGCCGGCCGGGCTGCCTGCCCGTCGGCGGCGGCACGGCCGCGGCGCGGACCTGCTGGCTGAGGTCGGCCACCAGCGGGCCGATGACCTCGGTGATGTGCAATGCCGCGGCGAGCATGGGGCGCAGCACCGGGCCGGCGACGGGAGGGGTGGTGTTCTGGTCACGGTGGATCACTCCGGCGATGACGCTGGCCGGTTCCCCGTTCCAGGGATGCAGGCTGGGCGAGTAGCCGCCGGCGGTGAGCAATTCGGAATAGGAGCGCAGGTCGAGGATGGCGGCCACGGTTTCCCGGCGGGATGCCGGGCTGCGTTCCCGCAGCGGCCGCAGGCTGCCCGCCAACATCGGGCGGCACCGCCACCGCACGCTGCCCGTGCCCGCCCGCGCCGAAGCGCATGATCCCGCCCCGATGACCATGCGCCCCGACGAATGGCTGGTGACCGTGCTCATCCGCCACCACGCCCTGCCCGGGACCACGATCGCGGGCCTGACCCTGGACGACATCGACTTCGACCGTGCCACCCTCACCGCTGACGGGCACCGCCGCCCCCTCGACCAGCTCACCAAGGACGCGATCACCAGCTACCTGGCCTACCGGACCCGGCGCTGGCCGCTCACAGCCAACCGGCACCTGCTGCTCTCGCAGCTGAGCGCACTGCAGGACGGGCCGGTCAGCGCCTGGTGGATCAGCGAACGGATCATCCGCTGGAAGTCCACCATGGCCGAACTCCGCCAGGACCGCATCCTGGAAGAGGCCGCCGCCACCAGCACGCGCGATCCGATGCACATCGCCATGATGTTCGGGCTGCACCCCAATACCGCCCAGCGCTACGTCGACGCCGTCCACGGGCGTCACGACCCGGTACCTGCGGGAACGCCATACACCGGGCATCCGCCCAGGCGATGAACCACACCAGCCACCGAGCTCGATGCTCAGGTTTCGCTTGAGAAGCGCCCAGCAGTGGCCCGGCGTGCAAATATCGTCCCCGTGAAGGGACAAGTACGACAGCGGGCTGGCGGCAAGCCAGCAGCCCAGGTGCTGAGCCGTGTTCTTGCGGTCGGGGGCTTGCTGGCTCTGGTGCTCACGGTGCTGGCGGTGTGGACAACACCGCCAGCACCGCTGCTGGGCGCCCACCGGGTAGTTGCTCACCTGCTTCGCTGGACAGACGCCCACTGGCTGAACGCCGTCGCCGTCGGCGCGGCCGGCAGCGTCATGAGTGCCGTCATCCCGCTCGTTCTCCGCCGCCGCGGCCGACGCAGCCCCAGACGTGCTGCTGGGCGGCAAGCCCGGGAACGGACGGTAATCCTGCGGCGGGTTCAGTACAGACAGGCCAGCGAAACGCAAGAACAAGCGCTTGCCGATGCCGCCTGGCTCGCCCTGGGCCTGACCCGCCGGTCCGACATCTGCCAGTCCGGCACGTGGGCCAGCCGCCACCGGCAGCAACGGACCATACAGTTGCCGGCAGGGACAACGATTGTCCGTCTTTTCGATGAGGTACAGGGCGCCCTGCTCATCCTCGGCGCTCCCGGCGCAGGCAAGACCACTTTGCTGTCGGAACTGGCCAGCGAACTCATAAAGCGAGCCGAAGCCAACCCCGGCGAGCCGGTTCCCGTGGTATTCAACCTGGCTTCGTGGGCAATCCGCCGCCAGCCGCTGGCCACCTGGCTGGCTGAAGAATTCGCCGCCGGCTACAACGTGCCCTTGCGCACCTCGTCGGCATGGGTCGCAAACGACGCGCTGACCGTGCTCCTTGACGGCTTCGACGAGGTGGCTGAGCGTTATCGCCCCGCCTGCGCTGAGGCGATCAACCGGTATCGGCAGGAACACGGCATCGCATTGATGGCAGTATGCAGCCGCACCCAGGCGATCCAGGAAATGACCGTCCGGCTGCACGTGGAAGAGGCCGTCGAATTGCTGCCTCCCACCCGCGCCCAGATCGACCGCTACTTCCGGTACCTGGAACAGACCGGCACCCAGCTGGCCGACGTGCGCGCCGCGCTTGACACCGATGAGGCTTTGCAGGAACTGATGCGTTCCCCGCTCATGCTGCACGTCATCACTCTCGCCTACCACGGCCGTCCGGCTCTGGCCCTTACGCGGCCAGGTACCGCCAAGCAACGAAGACAGCAGCTGTGGCGAGCCTACGTCGACCGGATGTTCGAGCAGCGCCCGCTCAACGAGCATCATCGATACAGCCGCGAGCAGGCCATTGGCTGGCTGATATGGCTGGCGCGGCACCTGCAACAGTTCGAGCAGGCTGAGCTTCGGTTCGATCAGATGGTCCTTTTCCTCTCCCAGCCCGCGAGAATCTGGCGCATAAAGAGGAACATGACCAGGTGGTTTCGACTGGGCCTTCTCGCCGCCGACCCGCATCTGTACCGGGCGAACGCGACGGCAGAACTCTCAGGGCCAAGCTGAGAGACTACTTCCTGGAAGAGAAAGCCTTTATCGTCTTCCTCACCTCGACGCTGACAATCCTCACGTTCGCGGCGGCGGCCGTCCTCGGGATCGCCCAAGGAATTAAAGGCGGACCGCTCAGCGGGCTGGTCGCCGCGCTTTTCACGCTCCTCGAAGGAGTGGCGTGCTGCCTTATTGCCCTGCTGGGCAACGGAATCATCTCGCTGCTCTACGACCTGATCTTTGGCGGGCTCCGGCTCCTTCGGCACTGGAGTGTGCGTGGATTGCTCGTCGGCGCCGGCGTCGCGCCGTGGCGATATGGTGCCTTCCTTGACGCGATGACCGAACGGCTGCTGCTTCGACGCAGCGGCGCGGGCTACGTCTTCACCCACGCCCTGCTCCGCGATTACTTCGCCGATCGAGCCTCGATCGACCTGCATGCCAAGGACACCGCCGTGAAGTGAGCAAATGGCCACCTGCACATGCCCGTACGTTCGGGAACTCATGGGTCCAGGCTCATCCACCGCGAGTCATCCCCTTGGGTTCCCGCCACAAGGCCCTTCACGATTGGTATAGACCACAGGGGGTTCAGGTATCAGCACGGATTCAGCACGCGGTCTGGAAACGACAGGAAATAACCGGCACGTTCCGGACAAACGGGACGGGAGGCCGGCCGGTCCACTCCAGAGCAGACCGGCCCGCCTTCCGGGTACACCATAGGTATATCCGCAGGTCAGGCTACCTAACATCAAGCCCGGTCACCGCACGGCCGATGATCATTCGCTGGATTTCCGAGGTGCCCTCGAAGATGGTGAAGATCTTCGCGGGAAAGGCAGAGTCATCGGTATCCCCAGTGACCATTCTGACCTGCGGAAACGTGGACTCGCGGGGTTTCCG
>Ga0302235_10000502_pt1 | contig 31196 bp, 26 predicted proteins | sample II_Palsa_N3_3_FD_193577 | JGI IMG/M metagenome (GOLD analysis project Ga0302235, IMG submission 193577) | Peat permafrost microbial communities from Stordalen Mire near Abisko, Sweden - II_Palsa_N3_3 | ecosystem: Environmental > Terrestrial > Soil > Palsa > Peat permafrost | place: Sweden...
CACCGCGTGCGCAGCCGCCCCTCCGCCCTGCCCGGCCGGCTGGCGCAGCAGCCGGTGGGCTTCTTCGAACACCGACAGGTGCCGCAGCCGCGGCGCGGCGGGCCCTTCGGCGCGCTGCCGGAGCCGCAGGTGCTCGGCCAGGCGGATCAGCACGGTGCCCATCAAGAACGCCTTGTCCCGGTCATCGCCGGTGTCCTCGATCTCGAACACCACGTTGGCCGCCAGCAGCCGGCCGAAGTCCAGCGGGTGGCCGCCTTGCAGGAACCGGCCGGTGGTGCCCTGGCGCAAGCTGGAGATCCGCACCGTGACGAACCCCCGGACGTTGTCGGTGATCTCCCGCCCGTACCCGACCTCGCCCACCACCTCCAGCGCGGTGGCCTGCAGGTCTTCCAGCACGGGGTAGCCCGGCGCCAGGCCCGGGGTGGCGGGCTCGCCGGTGACGAGATCCCAGCCCGCGTTCTCGTAGCACCGGGTCAGGGCCGCGGCCAGGACCTGGGGGAACGGCTCGTCGGCTTCGAACGCGGCCAGGAACAGGGCCCGCACCAGGTCGGCGTGGGTCTGCAGCGGGAACCGGGTCCCGTCCGGGCCCGGTGCCGGCTCCAGCGGGTTGATCCCGGCCGGCGGGTCGCCGAGTTCACCGGGCCGGATCCGGATCACCTGCGTGCCGGGCAGCCGGGCGGCCATCAGCCGGTACTCGGCCTTGGCCGGCTCGACCACCAGCCACGGGATCCCCGCCCCGGTGGCCGCCTCGAGCAGGCCGCGGACGGTCTGGGACTTCCCGGCGCCGGTCGCGCCGCAGACGAACACGTGCCGGTTCAACGACGCGCGGGGCACCGCCAGGTCACCGGCCGGCACCCGGTTCCAGTCCAGCACGGTTCCTAGCGGCACCGGCGGCCCGCTCGAGTCGCCGGGGATGGCCGTGGTCTCCGGGGTGACGTCGAAGTCGGGCCGCAGCACGAACCGGATGCCGGGCAGCTCACGCGCCGGGGGCCGGGCTAGCGCGGCCAACAGCTTGGAGGAGGCGTAGAACGGCGCGGCCGGGCCCGCGATATCTGGATCGTCGCTGGCCCGGGGGAGCGGCACCGCTGGAGATAGCTCGGCATGAGCGCGCCGTGCACCGTCTAGGGTCTCCGCCAGCCCGGCGCACCCGGGAACCGGGGCCAAAGCATAAGGTAGGCCGTCCAGATCGGTCGACGCGCACAGCAAGCCGGCAATCTGAGCCGCGGCAGTCGGTTCCGGGCCGCCGGCCACGACGCGGACCTTCCACAGGCCGGTCGCCGCCGCCTGGCGCAGCTCGGTGTGCCGGGCCGACAGCCGCTGCGCGGCCAGTTGCGCAGGCGGGCTGTCAGAACGCTGCGCGCTGAGCTGGGCCAGGGATACCTCAGAGGCCAGATCGTGGAGCTGGCCTGCCGAGACCGGTTCTGCGAGCACGAGCCAGGCAAACGGCCCGGTCCAGGCCGACAGTAGTCCGTCCTCAAGCGATGGCCGGGCATCCCGGCTGGCCGGCCCCTGGTCCACCCGGCCGGCCAGCAGCGCGTCGGTGATCCCGGCCAGCTGCATCCAGCAGGGCATCCGGGCTAGCAGGTCGGCAGCCTGACCGGGCGCGAGCGGCCGTGCCCGGGCGCCGGCCGGGAAGGTCAGCACCACCTGCCCGCCGTCGGCCGCGCCCGCCAGCTCCGACCCGCCCGCACCCGCCAAGGCAAGCCCGGCCGCGCCCACCAAGGCGGGCCCGGCGGCGAGTACTCGCACCGGACCGCCCGGTTGCTCGCGCATCCAGCCGAACGCCACCGGGGCACCGTAGTGAAACGCCGATACCAGCCCCTGCAGGCGCTGCGTCGCGCCCAGGTCGGTGCGGTCCGGGTCCGGGACGGAGTTCTGCCGAGCGTGCGGACGGCGCGGTAGCTCAGTGATCTGCCAGGCCTGCAGACCGCGCAGCACCTGGATGGCCTCCAGGCCGGGCAGCACCTGCCATGCTCTGTCGTTCATCACCACGCACCCGCTTACACATACGACCGCTGCTCTTATGATAATGGCTCTCCGGAGTCATTCCATCGCTTTTCGTGACGATACGGTCCAGGCCGTCACCGAGAGGCGAGCACGACCGGCCAAGGAGCGCTAGCCCACTGGCTACCAGGCGATTCCCCAGGCGTTCAGCCACCGCGGCCGGACTCGGGTGGCCTTTCCGGTCACGGGATCGACGAGGTACGCGGCAACCGACGGATCCCAGACGAGCACTTGGCTCCCGGCGCGTGAGAGGGACAGACCGTCGGGCATGATCCGGCTGAACAGCCTGCCTTGCAGGCCGCCGCGTCCCACCCGGTACCCGGCCAGGTGGAAGGTATCTTGGCCGGTCAGCCACGAAACGTAGAGCGTGGCGCTGTCCGCGCCGAACGTGAAGAAGGTCGCGCGGCCGTCGGTGGGGTAGGTGTACACCATCTTGCTGGCCGCGGTCGCGTTGCCGGGCGCCGAGCTGGTATCAAGCATGCGCACCCAGTCATGGCCGTAGCCGATCGGGCCCTCGACGTATCCCAGCACGCTTCCGTCAGCCGACAGGGACAGGCTGTTGACGGTGAGTGGATATATCTCCTGCCACGTCTTCACCCGGCCACTGCGGATGATCCCGATTTCCTGGTTCGGGCCCCGGCATTGGTCGGCGGCGAAGGCGACTGTGCGGCCGTCCGCGCTGGCGGCCAGCGACACGATCTCTGCCGGGACGACCGGATCGGTGAACGGCCGCAGCGAGGCCGCCGCTCCGCTGGCCGACAGCGTCAGCATGTACAAGTAGGTGGGGTTGCACAGCCCGCCGCGCAGTAGGCCGGCCGCCAGCACGAACGTGGTAGGGCTCCCGGTGGCCTCTGCGTCGACCCAAACGGTGTCCTTCCTGGGTTCTAGCACCTTGGCCGTGGTCCGCCCGGTCGCCGCCGATACCACTTCCAGCGGCACCCGGGAATCCGGCTGGTTCAGCACGACCACGAACGGCGGAGCCGACACGGGAGCCGCCGGAGCTGCGGAAGCGGCCGGAGCCGCGGAAGTAGCCGACCCGCCGGGGGATCTCACCAGCTTCGGCACGGCCACGGCGACCCCGATCGCGACGACGACCGCGGCGGCCGCCGCCAGCGGCGCGACCATGCCGAACCACCTCCGGCGTGGCCGGACCGTAGACCCGAGCGGGGGCCGGCCCGTGAACCCGAGAGTGGACCGGGCCCGCCTTTCGTACAAGCCGGGCAGGTCCTCTTCGCGGACCGTGTCGGTCACCGCGCGATATGCGCCGCGGAGCCCGTCTTCCAGGCCGGTCACGATTCCTCCCGGAGCCGGCGGGCCAGTGCGGTGAGCGCGCGGGAGGCGGTGGACGCCACGGCCCCGCGACTGATGCTGAGAATCGAGGCGACTTCCTGCTCGCTGAGATCTAGGAAGTACTTCAGCGCGAGCACCTCGCGCTGACGGCGCGGCAGGGCGTCGACGGCGGCAAGCAGGGTCCGCCGGTCTTCGCCGGCCAGCACCGAGGCCTCGGCGGACTCGACCAGCGCGAGCGGCTCGGAACCCAGCCGCCGCGCGACCAGGTGCCGACGGTAGCGCGACCTGGTGCCGTTCACCACCGCGGTGCGCAGGTAGGCCAAGACGCGGTCCCGGTCCCTGAGGTCGTCCCAGCGCCGGTGCAGCCCAAGGAACGCGTCCTGCACCACGTCCTCAGCTGTGGCCCGATCGCCGGTAAGCAGCAGCGCGAACCGAACCAGCCCCAGCGCGTGCTCCCGGTACAGGTCCTCCAGCCCAGGCTCGGCGGTAGCCCTCATGTTCCTATGACGCGTGAGCCCGCGAAATGCTGCGCCCGCTGGGCGGGAACTCACACGGGAACTCACACGGGAACTACCACGGGAACGGGAACTACCAGAGGTCGCCGCCGGTGAGCACGTATACGAACGGCACCAGCGGGATCAGGCCGAACAGCCCCCAGGCCAGCTTCTGCCCGCCGGACAGGTCACTGCGCCCCGCGAGGTCGATCCACATCAGGATCACCGCCAGCGGGTGGAGAATGCAGACGAGGAGTTCTAGTAGCTTCTTCATGTCCGGGCTACCTACCCCGTCACCGGCCCGCCAGTCCCGGTCAGGTGGCGCATGTTCCGCAGGGCCACGGCCATCAGGGTGTTCGTCGGGTTGTGCGCGCCGGACGTGACGAACACCGAGCCGTCGGCCACGTAGACGTTGTCCAGGCCATGCACGCGGCCATAAGCGTCGGTGACGCTCGACGACGGGTCAGGCCCCATCATCATGCCGCCCATGATGTGGTTGCCGGTCGGCAGGCCGCCGCTGTTTTCGGTGGCCGGCACGGCCAAGGCCACGCCGGCGCCCGCACGCAGCATCATCTGCTTCAGCCGCGGGATCCAGAAGTCCTGGGCCACCTGCTCGTGCGGGCCGGCACTCCAGGTGATCCGCGCCACCGGCAGCCCGAACACGTCCCTGACCGTGGGGTCGAGGGTCACCGTGTGGTCCAGGTAGGGCAGGTCGTGGCCGATGAACGAGCAGCCCGCCAGCCGGTCGCGCAGCAGCGAGGCCCGCATGAGCTGCTTGAACTCCGTGCCGAACGGCCTGGCCGAGCCGAGCAGGCTGAGCAGGGTCTGGTAGGACTGCGCCTCGCTGATCGGGTCCTGGCTGCCGCCGAGCTCCATCAGGCCGCCGCGCAGGTAGGGCAGCCCATGCGCGCGGGCGAAGGCCCGGGCCCCCGGGAAGTCCGGGTCGACGGCGTCCTCCACGCACTGCGTCACCGAACGTCCCCGGTAGGCGTGCATCCGCTCATCGAGGAAGATCGCCGTCCCGTCGATGAACGCGTGGAACATCAGCCGCCGCCCCAGCTTCCCGCTCACATCGGGGAACGACGACAACAACGCGAGCCGGACCGTCTCGATGGCCGACGCCGCCATCACCACCACGTCCGCGTCCTCGGTCCCCGTGACCGGTCCCGAAGCTGTCATCCGCACCCACCGCACCCCGGTAGCCCGCGAAGCAGCGCCAGAGCCGGACAAGACGACGGACGTGACCATCGTCGACGGGACCAGCGTCACCCGCCCGGTGCGCAGCGCTTGGCGCAGCGGGACCAGTGCCGACGGCCGGGCCACCACCGGGCAGCCGAAGCTGCTGCAGAATCCGCAGTTGTTGCAGGCGTGCTGGCCGTTGTAGCCGCTTACCGAGTTGGCCGCCATCGGGAACGGGAACGGGTGCAGGCCGACGGCGGTGGCGCCCGCCGCCACCGCGAGCGACGCGCGCATCTGCGGGCCCGGCGGCATCGGGTACTGCGCGGCCCGGGGGGCGTGCTTGCGCACGATGTCGGGAAACGCCGTGACGTCGCCCTGCACGCCGATGAGCTGCTCCACCTGCTCGTAGTAGGGCGCGATGTCGGAGTACCCGAACGGCCAGTCGGCCACGTCGGCGCCCGGCACCGGACCCAGCGCGGACAGCTGCTGGAAGTCGAGGTCCCAGAACCTGGGCACCTTGGCGTCCCAGTGCACGGTCCCGCCCCCGACCACCTGGGGCAGCTCGTCGACGCTCCCGGTGTACTGGACGGCCGAGACCCCGACCGGCCGCCAGGTGCGCGGGAACACCTCCGGGTCCGGACCGGGGAAGTTACGCACGATCATGGCCAGGCTGTCGTTGGCGAAAACCGTGCCGATCGGCCCCTCACCGCCGAGGTTGGAGAAGTGGTTGGGGCCCTTCTCGAACACCACCACCTGCCACCCGGCCTGCGCGAGCACCATCGCGGCGATCGAGCCGCCCGCGCCGCTGCCGATCACCACGGCCTTGCTCATTACAGCGCTCATTACAGGGCGCCGAGGAGCTTGAGCACGTCGGCCACGATGCCGGTGTTGTCGACCGGATCGGGCCCGTCCGACCGCGAGACCTCATCGGGGGTGTAGCCGCGCGGCTGGATGTCGCCGGGGAAGGCGATGTCCTTCCAGCCGGCCAGGCCCTGGTTGCCGCCGTATTCCGGGGCCGCGTACAGACCCTCGATCGTGTGCTCGAACAGCAGCGACGTGAACGAACTCACCGACGACATAGCCAAGATCTTGTCCTGCTTCGCGTGGCCGGCCTTGGTGAAGTCGCCACCGGCCAGCTTGTCCAGGGTGGCGATGCCCGTCCGGTACTGGTCCTGCCAGCCGGCCAGGCGCTTGCGCCAGGCGATCCTGGCCACCGGGTCGAGTGCGTCGAAGCGCGCCATCAGATCGGGACCGGACGTGTGCCGGTTGCTCCACGGCCCGCCCGCGAAAATCAGTGGCTCGGCGCCGTCGAGGGTGCCGAGCGCGCTCAGCATCGACTCGATATAGCCGGTCACGTCGGCCTCGCGGGCCCCCGGGTGCCCAGCTTCGGCCGGGTCGTCAGCAGGCCCGGGCGCGATCCGCGCGGTCGCGGCCTCGACGACCGCGGCCTGATGGCTGGTGAAGAAGCGCGGGGTCCGCTGGCTGGTCGAGCCAGCAGGCGAGGTACAGCCCCCGGCGCCCAGGACCGCCACCGAGGCGATGGTGACCGGGATGGCACCGATGACGGTGCGGCGCCGCACGCCGCCAGACGACGAGCCGCCACCAGTGATAGATGACACGCGGCAAGTCTAGGCATGCCAGAGGTGCAGCAGGAAGACAATCCAGGCACGCCAGAGGTTCAGCGGAAAGAGTTACGGTAACCGAGTACCCGGCGTTCCCGGCGTAGCGCGCCGGACACGATCCGGTTCCGCCACGGCGTGCTGACCGCGGCCCGGTAGCCCGGTTCCTCGAGCACCGCGGGACCGGTCAGCTCGTGCAGGGAGAGGAAATCGGGGCCCAGTGGCTCGGAGCCGCCAATCAGTCTCCACCTGCGGATCCGCCGCCAGCCGGGGACTTCGAGCAGCATCGGGATGTGCTCCTGCTGGTACCAGGCGGTCATGTCGTCTTCCATGTCCGTCGGCACCGAGTTGGCCACCGCCAGGATCACCGGCGCCGGCCCGTCGGCGCCCGTATCCGGGGCCGCACGATCCTCGCTGAGCTGCTCGTAGATCCGCCGGTCGACCGTGGCCAGGTGCGACATGATGAACTTCTCCCGCTCGCTGCCGCCCGCGAGCAGCGCCTGGTACTCCGGGCTTTCCAGCACCTGCGGGCTCTCCAGGTCGTACAGTGCCACCCACCGCGGCGTGGCCTCGTCCAGCGCCTGGTACCGGTGCGCGCCGACCAACCCCGGCACCCGAAGCCGGGCGGGCCCGTGCTCGTGGTCGTACCAGTCGTGGTACTCCGCTTCGCTCACGGGCCCGACCCCGGGGTCGGTGTAGACAAACAGCAGTCCTGCGGCCATGACCAACAAGGCTAGACGGTGCCGGAAACCGGCTCAGGCGAGTCGGTGGGCGCCGCCAGCGGGTCGATCCCGGCCAGGTCCTCCCGCTTGACGCGGATCGCGAGCACCGTGATGAGCAGCCCGATGACCGCGATCCCGGCCGAGACCACGTACCCCTTGGAGAACCCGACCGAGTACGCGTGGTCGGTGATCGCCCTGGCCGCCGCGGCCTGCTGGGCGGCCGACAGGTGCCCGGCCGCGTGCTTGGCCGCCGCGGCCGCCGCCGCGACCTGCGAGTGGACGCTGGTCGCCACCGCGCTCCACGCCACTGTGCCGAGGATCGCCAGCCCGATCGACCCGCCGACCTGCTGGCCCACGTTCAGCAGCGACGACGCCACGCCCGCGTCGGCGTCGGCCACCTTGATCAGCGAGACCAGCGACAGCGGCACGAAGATCAGCCCCATCCCGAGCGCGGTGACCAGCATCGGCCCGAGCAGCCCGGAGACGTAGTGGCTGTTCTCGTTGATCCGGGACAGCCAGAACAACCCGCCGGTGGCCACGACGCTGCCGGCCAGCATCAGCGGCCGGGCGCCGATCCGCGTGACCAGCTGCGAGGCCACCGCGGACGCCAGTATGACCATGCCGATCAGCGGCAGGTAGGCGATGCCGGTCTTCAGCGGGCTGTACCCCCACACGTTCTGCACGAACAGGGTCAGGAAGAAGAACATGCCGAACAGCGCGGTCCCCACGCACAGGCTGATCAGGTAGGCCCCGGTCCGGTCCCGGCTGCGCAGCACCCGCATCGGCACCAGCGGCTGCTTGCTGCGCACCTCGATGAACCCGAACGACACCAGCAGCACCACCGCCGCCACCAGGGACACGATCACCTTGGTGTCGCCCCAGTGCGACACGCCGTCCGGGGTGGTGGCCGCGTAGGACAGCCCGTAAACCAGCGCGCCCAGGCCGAGCGATCCGGTGATCGCGCCCGGTAGGTCGAACTGACCCCGCCGCCGCGTAGACTCCGGCAGCACCCGCGTGGCCAGGAACGCGACGACCAGGCCGATCGGCACGTTGACGAATAGCACCCAGCGCCAGCTGGCGTATTCGACCAGCAGGCCGCCCGCCATCAGGCCGATGCCTCCGCCGGCGATGCTCATCGCCGCATACACGCCCATCGCGCGGTTGCGCGGCGGGCCCTCGGGGAAGGTCACGGCGATCAGCGACAGCGCCGTGGGTGCGGCAAATGCACCGCCGATGCCCTGCACGACGCGCGCGGTGAGCAGCCATGCCTCGCTGGTCGCGAACCCGCCGAGCAGCGAGGCCAGCGAGAAGAGCAGGATCCCGGCGATGAAGATCCGGCGGCGCCCCAGTAGGTCGCCGGACCGTCCGCCGAGCAGCAACAGCCCGCCGAACGCCAGCGCGTACGCGTTGACGACCCATTCCAGGTTGGTGCCGGAGAAGTGGAGCGCGGTCTGGATGTGCGGCAGGGCGACGTTGACGATGGTCGCGTCGAGCACGACCATCAGCTGCGCCGTCGCGATGACGGCGAGGGCCAGGCCCAGCCGCCGCTGCGGAGCGCCTGAGCTTGGCGTCGCGGTGGCGTTTGACGCCGCCGCGGTACTGACCTCCCGGGCTGTGGCGCCGTTCAGCGCGGCCTGCCCGGTGTCTGGCGATGTGGCGGACAAGATTTAATCTCCCTAGCTTGAGAGCGCACTGAACTCTCGCCGTGACCGGTCAGGTGTCTTGGTCACGCGCAGTGCTTATGTTCAAAACTTTTCGGCCGAACGACCGCCGTATCAGCCCCCGTACATGTGTCTTCGTCCCGCGTGGTCGTCCCCCGTTGGACGACCGTGCGGCTGAGTTGTCATCGGTTATGACGAGACAACCGCCACGGTTGTGACACCATCACCTCCCCTGCCGAGATCTGAGCATCTTCCGCATCAGTCCGAGCAGGCACCGCCGCTCGCTGGTGTCCAGGGTGTTGCACCAGGGCGCGCGGGCCGCGAGCTCCCCGTATACCCGGTCCCTGACGCTCACCCCTTCCGGGGTGAGCACGATGTTCTTGCTCCGCCGGTCACGCTGGGAGGGTTCCCGCCGGGCCAGGCCGTGCTTCTCCAGCGCATCGGCGACGGAGGTGACGAAGGAGGGATCGCAGCCCATCCTCAGCCCGAGTTCCTTCATCGTCATGGGCGTCTCGAGCTTGAGCAGTGCCATGGCGTCGCTGCCGGACAGCCCGAAGTGGGCCGCGACGCCCTGACCGAGGTCGTGAGCATGTTTGATGAGCTCGCTCAGCGCGTCGGTAATCTGCTGGTTCAGCTCGTCGTCGCTGGCTTCGCGGGCCGTCATGAGCGGCGTCGCGTGCGGGACCGGTTCCGCGTCCAGCGCGGTCGTGCTGCCGTGCTGATCATCCATCATGCTCACCCCCATCCGTTGCCTGAGCTCCTCAACAGTTGAGTAACTCAACCATATTGCCGCGTACCGAACCAGGCAAGTAAATATCGGCCCGGAGAGTGTGGCTTCGCTCACGGCGAAGCGGGGGTGGCCGACGCGCCGAAGGCTCAACTGCTGGCCGCCCTGCGGCGTCATTACCAGCGAACGTTCACACTGGCAGTGTCACAATTGCGACGGCGAACGGAAGGCGGGCCGCGATGGCCGAGGCCGGGCACGAAGGCGCAGACCCAGGGAGCCACACGCCCACCGGGTCACCGGGCCGGCGCATGTTCCTGCGGTTCGCCGCCGCGGCCGGCGGCGTCTCCTTGCTCTCGGCGTGCAGCGGGAACGCCAGCGCGCCCGCGGCGAGCGGCAGCACGGCCGCGGCCAGCCTGGGCTCGACCGGCGGCGCGGCCACGTCCACCCGGGCCAGCGCGGCCTCCGGGCCGCCGACCTCCGCCGACTGGACGGCGCTGGCCCGCGACCTGTCCGGGCCGCTGATCCGGCCGGGGGAGTCCGGTTACACCACGGCCAAGGAACTCTTCGACCCGCGTTTCGACTCGCTGCACCCGGCCGGGATCGCCTATTGCCGCAACCCGCACGACGTGGCGACCAGCCTGGCCTTCGTCCGCAAGTACCAGATCCCGGTCGCCGCCCGGTGCGGCGGCCACAGCTATGCGGGCTGGTCGTCGACCAGCGGCCTGATCATCGACGTGACCCGGATGGCCGGGGTGAACGTCAGCGGCGGCACCGCGACCGTGGGCGCGGGCACCCGGCTGATCGACTTCTACAACGGGCTCTCGGCGCACGGCCGCGCGGTGCCCGGCGGCTCCTGCCCGACGGTGGGCATCTCCGGCCTGACCCTGGGCGGCGGTATCGGGGTGGTGGGCCGGGCCTACGGACTGACCTGCGACAACGTCACATCCCTGCAGATCGTCACAGCTGACGGCCAGATCCGCACTGCCAACGCGAAAACCAACTCCGACCTGTTCTGGGCCTGCCGCGGTGGCGGTGGCGGCAACTTCGGCGTGGTCACCTCGTTCACCTTCACCACCCACCCGGCCGGGAACATCTGCCTGTTCTTCCTGTCCTGGCCGTGGTCGCAGGCGGCCCAGGTCATCTCGGGCTGGCAGTCCTGGGCGCCGCACGCCCCCGACCAGCTCTGGTCGAACCTGCACCTGGCCGCGGCGCCCGGCGGCTCGATCCCGTCCATCCAGGTGGGCGGGACCTACCTGGGCTCGGTGAGCGGGGCAGCGGCTCAGCTGGAGAAGCTGTACGCCGCGGTCGGGTCCGACCCGTCCTCCCCGTTCCTGGAGAGCACCACCTGGCTGCACGCGATGCTGGTCGAGGCGGGCTGCGCGAGCCTGACCGTGAACGAGTGCCACCTGCCGACCCAGACCTCCGGGGGCCAGCTCTCCCGGGCCTCGGAGTCCGCCAAGTCCGACTTCTTCACCAAGCCGCTGAGCAGCCACGGGATCGGCACCCTGCTGGCCGGGGTGGAGAACTTCCAGAAGGTGGCCGGCGCACCCGGCGCGTCGGGCGGTATCGCGCTCGACGCGCTCGGCGGCGCGATCAACCGCGTCGCGCCCGGCGCGACCGCGTTCGTCCACCGCAACGGGCTCTTCGACGCCCAGTACACCACCACGTGGCCGGTCGGCTCGGCGTCCGCTGCGGTGGCGCGCCAGCACGCGTGGCAGCAGTCCTTCTGGCAGTCCATGCGCCCCTACGCCAGCGGCCAGGCCTACCAGAACTACATCGACCCCAGCCTGACCAACTGGCGGCAGGCCTACTACGGCGCCAACTACACCCGGCTCACGCAAGTCAAGGCGGCCTACGACCCGCACCGCCTGTTCAGCTTCCCGCAGGCCGTCTGAGGGCGCACAAACGGACGGGTGCCCAGCCGCTGGCTGGGCACCCGTCCTTAAGCGGACCCGCCTGCTAGAACGAGGAGAACAGGCAGGGGTTGATGTGCGTCGGTCCGATGAACTGGGGGTAACCGTACGTGGCGAACTGGTCCGTCCCGTACTGTGCATCCTTGCCGAGGTTGGACACGCCGAACCCGGAGGACACGTTGCCGAACTCAAGTGAGCAGCCGCCGTTCCCCAGGACCTGAGACCAGTACGGGTAGAAGTTGCCCGGTCCCGCAGGCGGCACCGTGCAGCCGGCCGCGGTGGCGCTGGCGTTGGCGTAGTTTCCGCCGCCGCACTCCCACTCGCTCAGGGCGACGTCGGTCTGGATGCGGTACTCCTGGTACTGCCCGCCGTTCGAGGTGGGGAAGCTTTCAACGAACGACGACGGGTCCTGCGCCGTCGGCGCGGGACCGGTGGGCCATGATCCCTGGTAGTACGGCGGGCCGAGGAAGTCCAGGTCGCCGTTCTGGAACAGGTCGTCCTGGCAGCCCGTCATCTCGTCCGGTGGGCTCGACGTGCCGGGCCCGTCGTAGCCTTGATGGGTAGCGCCCTCGGTGTAGCACACCGCGTTACCGATCTCCGCCGAGGTCCTCTGGATCCCGGGCGCGCTCTCGTAGGGGCTCGAACACTTGTTGTACATCGGGCTGGTGTCGCTCGGGTCGATCGGGTTGGGGCTGATCTGGTCGCTGAGCGAGGTGCAGGGCTCCCAGTGGCCGGTCTCGAACTCGGTGCTGATGTCGACCTGGTCCGCGCCCCACGAGTTGATGTTGCCGGACTTGGCCGTGTTGAACTCCGGCTGGAAGTTGAACGGCGTGCCGGAGCAGTTGGCCATCGAGGTGGTCTCGAAGCCGTTGGCCGCCGACGCCTGCATGAAGCCGCTCTGATGCGTCGTGAGGTCGTCCATCACCACTTCGAAGGCGTCACCACCGCCCGGTGCGGGCGCGTCGGACATGTGGAAGGAGATCTTGTCGCCCGGGTTCATGAGCAGCGTCTCGCCGTTGTTCACGAATGTGCTGGTGTCCGCGCTCGCCGGACCCGGCGGCCCGGTTGGCACCCCGTTCCGCTGGATGAAGCCGAAGTTGCTCGGCTCTTCACAGTTTGTGTTGCAGGACGCGAATGCGGCGGTGCACTCCAGGCTGTCGATGGTCAGAGCCGCGCACCAGTGCGTGTCGTCGCAGCTCTGGCTGTCGACGAAGGGCGGGTTGCCCGGCGGGTAGAACTGCATCTCCATGAAGGCCGAGCCCCCGCCGAGATTGGTGGTGCAATCCGGGCTGACGCAGGTCGGGGCGCTGGAGTCCGATTCAGGCGTGCAGGCCGTCTGCGGGAATGAGTTGGGGTCGCACAGGGCCATCGAGAACCACGGCGCGGGACTGAGTTCGAACCAGTCCGTGACGTCATGGCCGGGGTCGACGTCGGTGGGCGCCGCCTGGGGGTTCTTGCCGAGGGTGAGGTTCCAGGTCACGTTATTACCGGACCCGGGGGTGCTGGAGATGAAGTCCGTGTCGGGTTCATCATGCCCGATGTAGTGACCGTTGTCGTAGAACCGGCCGTCCCAGGTGTTGGCGTTCGCCTTGCTGGTGCCGCGGATGTCGGTGCAGTTCATCGTGCCCCGCACCGGCTTCTGAACGGGGCTGAAGCCGTTGCAGTCCAGTTCGCCCCGGGGGGCGGCGTTGACGCTGGTGGTGATGTTGGCCGACACCTTGGCCGTCGTGGCGGCGTGGGCGGGCACGCCGCTGCTCCAGGCCACGCCAAAGAACAGCGTTATCGCGCTGATGATGCCGAGGAGCACCCTAGATCTCAACTTGTGCACGTGCGATCGTTCCCCTCACCGTCTGCTTATGCCGGATACCTGTAGGTACTGGACAAAAACTTCATAGTCCTGTGCGACTGTGAGCGCTACCGGGTTCACCAAGTTGTGTCTCAAAGGATTGCAACACGTTCGCATTGTCGGATAAATGCGCACCTAGTTCGCAATATGTGTGCTTAATGGGTCTTATGTTGTTTCGAACCACCACACGGCAACGTCCGGTGCGCAGCCAGGAGTCTCACGGGCAGACGGTAGGCGGGCATGATGGTATGTCCGCGAATATTGGGTATCCGACGTGCGTGACGGCAGCTACCCCCGACTGAGGGTTCCGATGACAAGTAACACTGAGCTTGACCCTGCGGCCGCCGCAACTGGCCGCGACCAGGCGCCCGTCCTGCTGGTCGAGGATGACGACGGTGACGCCCTGCTCGTGGAGGAACTGCTGCGAGAAGTGGGCGCTCCGGTCGTCGTGCTGCGCGCGCGGTCACTCGGCCAGGCTGCCACCATGGTCTCCGGGGTCGCGTGCGTGCTGCTGGACCTCGGCTTGCCGGACTCGCAGGGCCTGCAGGGACTGAGGCGGTTGCTACGGCTCGAGCCGGAGGCGGCCATCGTCGTGCTGACCGGAGAGGCGAACGAGCACCTAGGCGAGCAGGCCGTCCGGGCCGGAGCCCAGGATTACCTGGTCAAGGGCGAGGTCGACGGGCCTATGCTGCACCGGGTGATCCGGTACGCGGTCGAGCGGCGTCGCGCCGAGGAGGCTCAGCGGGAGCTGCGGATCGCGCAGGTGCTGGCCCAGGAGAACGCGCGGCTGGAGCGCGGCCTGCTGCCCTCGCCGCTGCTGGCCGACCCGCGGCTGAGCGTGTCGGCGCGCTGCCTGGCCGGCGGCCAGCAGCACCTGCTGGGCGGGGATTTCTACGACGTCGTCGAGGCAGCCGACGGCTGGGTGCACGCCCTCATCGGCGACGTCTGCGGGCGCGGTCCGGCCGAGGCCGCCCTCGGCGTCTGCCTGCGGGTGGCCTGGCGCACCCTGGTGCTGGCCGGCCGGCCCGCCGACGAGATCCTGGCCACCCTCAACCAGCTACTTGAGTACGAGCGGCAGGACGACACGATGTTCGCCACGATGTGCATGATGTCGGTGACCCCCGACCGGAGCGCCGGCTGGGTGCGCATGGCGGGCCACCTGCCGCCGCTGCTGGTCACCCGCGGCGGCGTGCTGGAGCTGCAGACCCCGACGTCGCCGCCGCTGGGCCTGGGCCAGGTCCGGCACTGGCCGGGGACCCAGTTCGGGCTCGACGGCAGCTGGTCGGTGCTGCTGTACACCGACGGGCTGATCGAAGGCCGGATCGGGAAGGGCTCCGAGCGGCTCGGCAGCGAAGGCTTGATGGACCTGATCAGGGCGGAGCTGCGGACCGCGCCGCCGCCGGTCGGTGACGGCGAGACGGGCGCGGCTGGCACGCTCGCCGACGACGTGCTGCTGGACCGGGTGATCGAGGATGTCCGCGAGCTCAACGGCGGAGACCTGGACGACGACCTGGCCATCCTCGCGCTCGGCTTTTCATCTGCCCGATGAGCGGTACGAAACGGGCCGACGCGGCCAGGCGCTGGCCGCTCAGCCGGATCGTGGGCGTGGCCGTGCTGGCCCTGCTGCTGTTTTCGGTGGCCGCCGTGACGGTCGGCGCGTTCGCCGTGCTCAACCTGAGCCACGCCCGGGGACGGGTGGTCAACGTTCTGGACCCGGCCGCCATCCAGGTCGAGCAGCTCGACAACTCCTTGCTCAACCAGGAGACCGGCGTGCGCGGCTATGCATTGAGCGGGCAGCTAAGCTTCTTGGCGCCGTACGACACCGGCGTAACCGAGGAGAAGGCCGCCATCGCCAGCCTTCGCGGGGCGCTGGGCCAGCTGCCGACCGCGACTCGGGGGGACCTGGCCAGCGTGACCGCCCAGGCGCACTACTGGCGCGCCCACTACGCCGAGGCGGCCATTGCCCTGGTCAAGCGCACCGGCAAGCCGACCGTCGGCGGCAACGTTATCGCGGGTAAGGGCTATTTCGATGCCCTCCGGACGAAGGTCGCCAAACTCCAGAGCGACATCTCAAGCGCCAGGAATCATGCCCTCGCCACCCTGAGCCGGTCATCCTCAGTGCTCGACGCCGTGTTCATCGCGGTCGCGATCGGCCTGGCGCTCATCGTCGTGCTGCTTGCGCTGGGCCTGCGGGCTACCGCGATCAGGCCGCTGCACCGGCTGGCGGCCCAGGTCCGCCGGGTGGCCGACGGTGACTTCGAGCACGAGGTCACCGTGCCCGGCCCCCGGGAGGTGACCCACCTGGCCGCCGACGTGAACACCATGCGGGAGCGCATCCTGCAGGAACTGTCGGCCACCCAGGAGGCCAACGCGATCCTGCAGGCCCACGCGACCGAGCTTCAGCGCTCCAATTCCGAGCTCGAGCAGTTCGCCTACGTCGCGTCACACGACCTGCAGGAGCCGCTGCGCAAGGTCGCGAGCTTCACCCAGCTGCTGCAGCGACGGTACGCGGGGAAGCTGGACGCCCGGGCCGATCAGTACATCGAGTTCGCGGTGGACGGGGCCAAGCGCATGCAGGCGCTGATCAACGACCTGCTCGCCTACAGCAGGGTCGGCCGGTCCGAGCGCGAGCCGGCCCTGGTCTCCAGCGACACGGCACTCACCCAGGCCCGGGCCAACCTGGCCGAGCAGATCGAGGAAACCGGCGCTACCATCGAGACCGGCCACCTGCCGCTCGTGCTGGCGGAGTTGCCGCTGCTCATCGCGGTGTTCCAGAACTTGCTCAGCAACGCGCTGAAGTTCAGCGGCGGAAAGCCGCCGCGGATCGTGGTCACGGTCCGCCGTGACGAGCCGTTCTGGCTGTTCTCGTTCAGCGACAACGGGATCGGGATCGAGCCGGAATACGCCGAGCGTATCTTCGTGATCTTCCAGCGGCTGAACGAGCGGAGCGCCTACGCGGGCACCGGCATCGGCCTGTCCATGACCCGCAAGATCATCGAGTACTTTGGCGGCCGGATCTGGCTCGACACCACCTTCAACGGCGGCACGCGGTTCTACTTCACCCTGCCGATGCCGCAGGAAACCATCACCCCCGAGCTGGCGGATCCGCTCGGAACCCCGGACAATCAGAACGCCCCGGCGCTGCTGCCGCCCCCCGACCCGGCCGCGGAGCTCGAACACCGACAGGACGAGGAAACCGATGACCGATTGCGGTGATTCCAAGGTGATAGATGTGCTGTTGGTGGAGGACGACGAGGGCGACGTCCTCATGACCAAGGAAGCCTTCGAGTACTACAAGATACGTAACCGCCTGCACGTCGTTTCCGACGGGGAGCAGGCCCTGCAGTTCCTGCACAAGACCGGCCCGTACGCCGACGTCCCACGTCCCGGGCTGATCCTGCTCGACGTCAACCTGCCCCGGCGCAGCGGCCTGGAGGTACTCGCCGAGCTGAAGCAAGATCCCGACCTGCTGCTCATTCCCGTGATCATGCTGACCACCTCGAGCGCCGAGGAGGACATCGTCCGCAGCTACTCGCTGCACGCCAACGCGTTCGTCACCAAACCGGTCGACTTCGAGCACTTCATCGACGCGATCCGCCAGATCGACAACTTCTTCCTGACCCTGGTCTGCCTGCCTATCTGACCGGGCCGTAGGATCTTAGCGCTGCTAAGGACAACGAAGGGGAGCCTGATGTACGACGCCACGCTGGCCGAGACCGTCACCATCCGCGGCGACGGCGGAGACGAGATCGAGGCCTACCTGGCCCGGCCGATGAGCCCGGGACCGCACGGCGGCGTGGTGGTCATCCATCACATGCCCGGCTACGACGCAGCCACCAAGGAGATCGCGCGGACGTTCGCCGTGAACGGCTACAACACGATCATGCCGAACCTTTACCACCGCGACGCTCCCGGAGCCAGCCCGGACGACGCCGCCGCGGCGGCCCGCGCCCAGGGTGGCGTGCCGGACGCCCGGCTGATCGGCGACGTGGCCGCCGCGGCCGCCTCTCTGCGCGGCCTGACCTCCGCCAACGGCAAGGTCGGCGTGATCGGCTACTGCTCCGGCGGGCGCCAGTCCGTCCTGGCCGCCTGCAGCCTGCCGCTCGACGCCGCCGTCGACTGCTACGGCGCGTTCGTAGTCGGAACCCCGCCCGAGGGCATGCCGTTGAAGGTCGGCCCCATCAAGCACCTCATCAAGGACCTGTCCTGCCCGCTGCTCGGTCTGTTCGGCGCCGACGATCAGTACCCGTCGCCTGAGCAGGTGGCCGAGCTCGAGCAGGAGCTGAAGGACCAGGGCAAGACCTACGAGTTCCATTCCTACGAAGGCGCCGGGCACGCGTTCTTCTCGGTGAACCGCCCCGCCTACCGCCCCGAGGCCGCGGTCGACGGCTGGAACCGCATCTTCACCTGGTTCAACCGCTACCTCTCCTAGCCCGCCACCGGGCGGGCAGCGCGGCCCCCGCGCCACAGCGCGCCCCCGCGCCGCAGCGCCCCTGCGCGCCACCGCCACACCGCAGCCCCGGCCCACAGCGTGGATGTGGCACCGTGACGGGAAGATCCATCAGGCTGCCACAGCCACGTGGTTAGGGCGAGCCCGCGCCTGTGATGCGAGGGACTGGAGTGGTGGGGCTGACCCTAGTGAGCGCTGGAGGCGGCCCAGATGTTGATGCCCGCGTCTACCGCGTCGCGGTCGATGGCGGCTAGTTCTTCGGCGGTGAAGTCGGTATGAGCGGCCGCGGCCAGGTTTTCCTCTAGCTGGGCCACGCTGCTGGCGCCGATCAGGGCCGAGGTCACCCGCGGGTCCCGCAGGACCCAGGACACCGCCATCTGAGCCAGCGTCTGGCCCCGGGACCCGGCGATCTCGTTCAGCGCGCGGACGTGCGCCAGCGTCCGGGGCGCGATCTGGTCCGACGACAGCGAGCCGTTCAGGCTGGCCCGCGAGCCGGTCGGCACGCCGTTCAGGTACTTACCGGTGAGCACGCCCTGAGCCAGCGGCGAGAACGCGATACAGCCCACGCCCTCGCGGCCGAGCACCTCCAGCAGCCCGCCTTCGATCCAGCGGTTCAGCATCGAGTACGACGGCTGGTGGATCAGCAGCCGGATGCCCATCTGACGAAGCACGGCCAGCGCCTCCTCGGTCCGTTCGGCCGAATACGAGGAGATCCCGACGTACAGGGCCTTGCCCGACCGGACCGCGGTATCCAGCGCGCTCATCGTCTCCTCGAGCGGCGTGTCCGGGTCGAACCGGTGGGAGTAGAAGATGTCCACGTACTCCAGGCCCATCCGGCGCAGCGACTGGTCCAGGCTGGCCAGCAGGTACTTGCGGGAGCCGTGATCGCCGTACGGGCCGGGCCACATGTCGTAGCCGGCCTTGGTCGAGATGATCAGCTCGTCGCGGTACGGACGCAAGTCCTCTCGCATGATCCGGCCGAAGTTGGTCTCCGCGCTGCCGTAGGGCGGGCCGTAGTTGTTGGCCAGGTCGAAGTGCGTGACGCCCAGGTCGAACGCCCGGCGGATGATCGCGCGTTGGTCCTCGATCGGCTTGCCGTCCCCGAAGTTCTGCCACAACCCGAGTGAAATCTCGGGCAGCAGCACACCGCTGCGTCCGCAGCGACGGTAGGGGATCTTGCTGTAACGGTCATCGGCGGCTTCGTAAGTCATGCCAGAAAGTCTTCCATCTGCTCCCGGACGGCGGATGGCGGGTGGCTGCCGGCCGTCCGGCGCGTACCTGTTATCGTCCATGAGGGAGAGGAGCCGCGATGTGCACGTACCTGACGGAGAAGGTTTCGATCACGGGTAGCGGGAAGGGGCCGGCCGGCTGGTTCACGGTGACCGACGCGAGCGTGTACTTCGACCACCCGGTGCACGCACCGGCCGAGCACACCCTCAACATCGACTTCCTCGACCCGGGCGCAGGGCCTTCGGCGCGGGTCGCGGTGGAGCTCACCGCGGACTCGGCGCGGGCCTTGGTCAAGGCTATCCAGGCCACCCTGGACGCCGCGCCCCCCGGCCTGGCCACCTAGCTCGCCGGGGCCCATCGGAGCTTCCCGTCGCCTGAGCCCCTCGAACGCCCAGGAATGTCAGTGCCTCATGCGAATATGCGTATGAAGGCCGATGGCTAACCGGGATGGAGGCGGCAGGGATGCGGTTCGTGGTGGAGCGCGACGCGCTCGCTGAGGCGGTCGCCTGGATAGCGCGCTCGCTGCCGTCCCGGCCCGTGCTCCCGGTGCTGTCCGGACTGCTGCTTCAGGCGGCGGCCGACGGGCTGGTCCTGTCCTGCTTCGACTACGAGGTATCGGCCCGGATCAGCATCGACGCGGACGTGACCGAGCCGGGGACGGCACTGGTGCCCGGGCGCCTGCTAGCCGAGATCACCCGTAGCCTGCCGGGGCACCCGGTCGAGGTGGACGATAAGGACGACGTGACCCTGACCTGCGGGCCCGCCTCGTTCAGCCTGGTCACACTGCCCATCGGGGAGTACCCGCGGTTGCCTGAGCTGCCCCGGCTGGCCGGCACCGTCGACGGCGGCGTGTTCGCCACGGCGATCGGCCAGGTCGCTCCGGCGGCCAGCCGGGACGACACGCTGCCCGTCATCACGGGGGTGAACGTCGAGATCGAGGGCGACACGATCACGCTGGTGGCGACCGACCGGTACCGGCTGGCCATCCGGGAGCTGGGCTGGCACCCCGCTCGTCCCGAGACCAGCAGCACGCTCCTGGTCCTGGCCAAGACGCTGGCCGACGCGGCCCGGATGATGGTCCCGGGCGTGCCCGTCCGGATCATGACGCGCGGCACGGACGGGACCGGGACTAGCCGGAACGGTGGCACCGATCTAGGGGGCTCGCTACGGGCGGCCGACGCGATGATCGGATTCGAGTCGGGCGGGCGCCGGCTGACCACGCGGCTGATCGCGGGGGAGTACATCAAGTACAGCTCGAAGTTCCCGGCGGACTTCGGCAGCTACGGCGACATGCCGGCCGTCCCGCTGGCCGAGGCGGTCAAGCGGGTCGCGCTGGTCGCCGAGCGGGGTAGCTCCGTCCGGCTGTCGTTCGAGCCGGGGAAGGTCACCATCGAGGCCGGGACCAAAGGCCAGGCGCGGGCCCGGGAGACGGTGCCCGCCGATTTCTCCGGCGAGGAGTCCGCGATCGCGTTCAGCCCGCAGTACTTGGTCGACGGCCTCGCCGCCGCCCTGGCCGCCGCGGCCGGCGCCCCGCCCTCCGCCCCGGAAGCCTCGGGCACCGCAAGAGGTCCGGAGGCTCACGGCCCGGCCAAGTCCGAGCGGGACGGGACCGCGACCCCCGCCGAGGGGCGCATCCGCCTGCAGTTCACCAGCCCGACGAAGCCGGCGCTGATCACCGGCAGTCCGCAGGCCGGCGATGAGTCCGCCCCGGACTACCGCTACCTGGTCGTCCCGCTCCGTTCGCTGGCCAGCGCCTGACCGCAGCAGGACACAGCGCCACAGCAGGACACAGTAAGGCAGCAATTGCCGGGCCACGCTTCCGCCCGTCCGGCAGCGGCTGGATAGTCGGATTATCGGGAGAGGAAGAGGGCACCGGGGGCGAGCTCGGGTCGTGGGCGCCGCGGCCGGCACCACGCTCGCGCTCGCTCTGCTGGCGTGCGGCTGCGTGTTCGCCGCCCTGGCCGGGCCCGCGGTGAGCCTGCACCTGCGAACCGAGGCCCTGCAGCAAGCGCTTAGCCGGCTCGGGCCGCTAGGTACGGCCATCCAGGTGACCGGGAGCTGGAACACGTTTACCGAGGCCTATACCGGCCAGCCCGTCCTCACCGACGACAACCTGTCGGCCGCGACCCTCCAGATTGCGGGCGGCCTGTCAGACTCGGTGCCGATCGGCGTGGGCAGCTGGGGCGGGCTGACCACCACGCTGCATAACGTCGCCTCCGGGACGGCCCGCCTGCCGGCCGGGTACCTCCCTGAGCTCGAGGTTATCTACCGTGACCAGCTGACGAGCAACGCCCAGACGGTCGCCGGGCAGGTCACGGCCGCCCCACGCGGTGCCATCGGGGTGACGGTCACCGAACAGACCGCGGCACGCTACGGGCTGCACATCGGTTCCCGCCTGCAGCTCAAGAGTCCCAACGGCCCGGTCCCGATCCAGGTCACGGCAGTGGTCCGCGAGCGTGATCCGGCCGGCACGTTCTGGACCGCGGATCCGCTGGCCACCGCCCCCGACCTGACCAGGAACCCGACCACCGGCCAGGTCAGCCTGGAGGGCGCGGTCCTGGCCGACCCGGGCCAGCTGGCCGCCGTACAGAGCGCCTTCTGTCCGGCCCTCGGCGGTTCCTGCGACCGCATGCAACTGCAATGGGAATTCCCGGTCGTCGTCGCTGGGGTGACCGCGGACCAGGCCCAGGCGTTCGTGAACGATCTCGCCTCCGCCGGCGATTCGCTCTACTCGCAGATCGCGGCGGCCGCGCCCGACCTTACCGTCAGCGAGCCGATGACCGGGACGCTAACCGCCTTCATCGCCGCCCAGACCGCGGTGCTGGCCGTGCTGCTCCTGCTGTTCGTGAGCTTGACCGTGATCGTGGTGGTGGTCATCTTGCTGGCGGCCCGGATCGTGGTGGCCCGCCGGGACGACGCGCTGGTCACGCTCCGCGACCGCGGCGCCTCCAGCCGCCAGATCGCGATGCTGGTCCTGCGCGGCATCGCGCCCGCCGTGATCCCGGCCGCCGCGGCCGGAGCCGCACTGGACCTCGTGATCATCCCTGGCACGAGTATCGTCACGAGCTGGAAGCCGGCCGCCGCGGTGCTCGCGGTCGCGCTGGCCGGCCCGCCGCTGATCGCGCTCTGGCGGCACCGGGACCCCTCGCCCGCGGTCAACCCCGCGCTCATCCTGACCGCCGAGACCAGGACTGCCCGGGCCTCGGTGGCCGGGCAGCGCCGCCTGGTGGCGGGCCTGACCATCTGCGCCGCCGCGGTCGCGGGCCTGGTCGTGCTGCACGAACAGGGACTCTCGACGGTCGGAGTCACCAACTGGTATCTCACCGCCGCCCCCGTTCTGGTCGCCGTCCCCGCCGCACTGATCGCCATGCGACTGTATCCGCTGGCCATCCGGGCGCTGCTGCCTGTCTGCCGCCGCCGGGGCGGTGTGGCCGGCTACGTCGGCCTGGCCGGCGCCGTCGAGCGCCGGGCGGCCACCGCTCTCCCCGCCTTCACCCTGGTCCTCGCGCTGACCCTGGCCGCCTTCGCGGGGATGGTCAACGACGCGATCGTCGGTGGCCAGATCTCCTACTCCTGGCAGGCTATCGGCGCCGACGCCGTCATCGCCACCAACGGTGCCGCGACCCCGGCCACGCCCGGCCTGGTGAAGTCGATCATGGCGGTCCCCGGCGTCCGGCACGCGACCGCGGTCTCGACTACCACCTGGCAGATGCCGCTCGGACGCGAGCTCACCGTGGCCGCGATCGACCCGGCCGGGTACGTCGCGATGACCGCGGATACCCCGTTTCCCCGGATCCCGGTCAGCGCCTTCGGTTCGGCGGATAGCACGCCGGTCACCGCGGCCACCGTCATCCCCGTGCTCGCCTCGCCGTCGGCCGCCGCGGCGCTGGGCCCGGGGATCATCCAGCTGACGTCGCAGGAGCCGATGGGACCGATCCGGATCCGGGTCGCCGGCCTGGTGGCCAGGACCCCGGCCCAGCCGTCCGGCGGCATGTTCGTGCTCATGCCGCTGCGGACCCTGCCCGGCGTCCTCGGCCGGCCAGTGCCCAACCTGATCCTGGTCACCGGTCCTGACCTGGACCGGACCAAGCTCTCCCGGCTGATCGGCGAGGCGCTGCCCGCGGCCACTCTCGAGTACCGCGCCGATGTCCTGAACGGCCTCGGCAGCGCGCCGCTCCAGCACGCCGCGGCCCTGCTGATGACGCTTACCGAGGTGGCAGCCGCCGGGCTGGCCCTGCTCAACCTGGCCTTCGGCCTAGCCCTGGGGGCCCGGGACCGGGAGCTGACCCTGGCCAGGCTCAGCGTCCTGGGCTACGCGCGCAGCGCCAGGCTCGTGCTGCTGACGGCCCTGCCCGCGCTGCTCGCGGCCTTCGCCGCTGCGGCCGGATGCGCCCTGGCCCTGCCGGCCCTGATCGGCCCGGCGCTTGACCTGTCGGTGTTCACCGGGCCGGGCGCGTCGGTCATCTACCGCCCCGACCTGGCCGCGCTGGGCGTGCCGTGCGCGGCGATCCTGCTGCTCACGGCGGCGGCCCTGGTCGCCGAGACCAGCCGGTCGCGTCACCGCGGAGTCACCGGCCTGCTGCGCGTGCAGTGACCGGCTAGCCTCGCCCGGGGCCGGGGAACGGGTACGGCCCCTCGTAGTAGGCGTGCCGGGACATCCAGGCCATGATCAGGATCCAGGTGGCCAGCGCGAACAGCAGGAGCGCGAACACCAGGAACCGGCCTGCGTCTTGATCGGGGACCAACTGGGGCGCCCCGCCGCGCGGGGCCCGGGGCGGGTGCGGTAGGTCGGCCATGAGGCCGTCGATCTGACCTTGGGTCTTCGCGGCCAGGGCCAGATCGATGCGCTCGGTCAGCTCGTCGAAGGTGAGCCGGCCCGCCACGAAGTGTTCCCGCAGCTGGGTCATCGTGGCGTCGCGCTCGGCGTCGCCGATCCGGAGGTCGTAGTCGTAGCGGCTGGCTCCAGGCACGCGCCAGCCCGGTACGAGGTGCTCACGCGGCTGCCCCGCGTCGGGATCGTGTTCTAGCATTCCGGTTCGGACGTCGTATCGCCTCGTCATCTGGTTTCCGGGTTCGCCAAGCCGACTACCTGTGTTCCACCATAAGTCGGCGGAGCCCGGCGCGGAACCCGGCTGAGCAGAGAATCGCCGGCGACCCGCCAGCTCGGCGGCCGGAGCCGGTCAGCCGGGGCTGGTCAGAAGCGCGGACCCCTCGATCCCCGTCGCGGGCCCCGCGGACCCCGTGGGCCTCGCGGACCGCCCGGACCCCGGCGTCGCCCGCCGAACCCGAACAGCCGCTTGAGGAACGCGACCGCCGCGATGAGCACGACGATGATCAGCGGCCGGTCGCCGCCGATGCCGAACAGCGTTACCGCGCCGAACACCAGCGCCACCCACATCAGTACCAGCAACGGCGCGAAGGCCGCGCGCCCGCACCGGCGGCCGCTCCCGGTGCCGTAGTCCCAGCTGGACCGCCCGGTCGGTCCCGGCCAGGCCGGCCCCTGCCACGCAGTGTTGCCGAAGGCCGCGGCCGGCGCGTCGGTGAGCGGCCGCGAGACGTGCGGCAGGTCACGCATCACGACGTCGAGGTCGGCCTTGGTCTTGGCCGCGAACGCTTGGTCCAGGCGCTCGTTCAGCTCGTCCAGCGTCAGCCGGCCGTCCGCGTAGTGCTCACGCAGCTGAGCTGTGATCGCCTCGCGATCGGCGTCCCCGATGCGCACGTTGTATCCCGTAGCCATCGTGCCCTCCGTAGCAAGAACCGGGGAATCCCAGGTGCCTCCACGATATATCGCGAGAGATCGGACGGCAAGCCGAACGCCGCCAAGCGGAGAAGCCTGAAGGCCAGCCCGCTAAACCCTGAACGCGCGCCCACCCGAACCCCAGAGCCCGCCGAAGCAACCTTCACCTGTATCAGGCGAGCGGAGCCTGAGCTCCGCTGAATAAGGGGGAATAGCCCCGTCGGCACCGGGTGCCAGCGCCACGGCCTGGCGCGCGCCCGCATCGTACGGTGAGGCAACCATGGGGGTCTCAGTCTGGCGGCAGCACCCGCCGCAGGCTCCGTTCCGGGAGCGGGTGGCCATCTGGCGGGCGCGTAACTGGCGCCGCGCCATCCTCGCCTGGTTCGCGCTGACCCTGGCCATCGTGGCCGTCGCGGCCGAGCCCGCCGCCGATTTCCCCAAGGCTCAGCTTAATTCGGTGCCCGCGGTGCGGGTCGTGCTGCAGACCGCCGCCGCGATCACCGTGGCCGGCGTCCCCGTCCTGCTCGCCGCCCTGCCTTAATCCCACGCTCCCCCCGCCGCCCTGGCCCTGCTCGGCGAGCGCGCCTGGCGCAGGCCTCGCAGCTGACCCATTCCATGATCGCGAAGGGCCCGCGTACTCCAGCGAGTATTAAACCCTCGCGATCATACGTCGGCAGCCCGTCACTTACTCGTAGTAACAGGTCAGATTCAGATAGTTAGCAAAGTCTTGACCTGCCTGCCCGGATGAGTCACTATCGGTAGTGAAACGACCACATTTAGTGGATTACGTGCTGCTCGCCAGATGAGGGGCCTCCGGGTATGGAATACGGGCTGATCGCCGCGATCGGATGGGGTATCTCCTCCGTCGCGGCGACGCATGCCGCCCGGCGGATGGGCACCCTCGTCGCCCTACTGGCCAGCCAGGTTACCGGTACCATCGTGCTGGCCGTGGTCCTGGCCGCCATCCACCCGCACCTGCTGGCGCTGCCCGGCGCCGCGGTACTGGGCCTGGCCGGGGCCGGGTTCCTGAGCTTGGTCGGCTGGCTGACCTACTACCGGGCCCTGGAATACGGCCCGGTCGGAATCGTCAGCGGAACCGCAGCGACCTACGGGGGAGTCACCGCGCTGCTGGCCATGCTGGTCCTCGGCGAGCCGCTCGGCGTGTACGGGGGTCTCGGCGACGCGCTCGCCGTTGCGGGGGTCGCGACGGCGGCCATGCGCGTCACCAGCGGGCCGTCGGACGGCGGCTGGCGGCAGGCCGTCGGCGGGCCGTGGGCCGGGGTGAGCGGCGGCCGCGCTCCGCAACTGGCCGGCGTGGCGGGCCGGGCCCGGCCGCGCCGCAGGCCCTGGCCGGGTCTTACGCTGGCGCTGGCCTCCGCCGCCACCTACGGGACCGGTGCCTTCTGCCTCGGCATGTACGCCGCGGCCGCCGGATGGCTGGTGTCCGCGCTGATGGTCTACATCATCTCGGTCACCGTGCTGCTGGCCGCCGTCATCTGCAAGCACAAGCGCCCGGAAGGCGGGATGGGCGCCGCCGTCTGGGCCATCACCGCCGGGCTCACCGAGGCCGCGGCGCTGGTCGCGTTCGCCCGCGGCGGCCAGGCCGGCCAGATCGCCATCACCGCCGCTGTTTCCAGCACCTACCCGGTGATACCGCTGGCCGCGGGTTTGCTGATGTTCCGGGAGCGGCTCAGCGCGCTGCAGGTCTTCGGCATCTGCGTCGCGGTGACCGGCCTGACCCTGGTCAGCATGTCACCCCGACTGGTCTGAGCCTGGTCCGGGACGCCGCCTGCGGCTGGCCCTCGCCGGGAGTAGTCAGTAGTTGCCTGCCGCCGCGGCGGGCCATCCGATCGCGTCAAAGACTGCTAGCGGGTCGAGGTAGTCCCGCCAGTGCGCGATCTTGCGGTCGACGATCGACAGCACCGAGATGTAGCGGTTGGCATAGGCGGCTCCGGTGGGGATGGCGCGGCCCTGCGAGGCGTATTCGAGAACGACAACGCCTGTGGCCTGGTCGTGGTGGACAGCCAGGTCATAGCAGCGATCGAGAGAGAATGTGGCGCCATAGGGGCGGTACAGCTCGGCTACAGCCCCGCGCCCTTCGACACGGCGCGGGTAGTCCGGGACCGTAATGACGTATTCGAAGACGACGTCCTCGGCCAGCAGCTCGAAGAAGTGCTCACCGTCCACCAGCCCGGCCACGCCTTCCTCGATGATCCGGAAGAACGGGTCCAGCGCCCGGAAGTCATCGAGTTTGCCGACCGCCGTCATCGGGCCTCGCCCACGGTCCAGGCCGCGGCCGTGCGCCGCGCGAAGTCAGCGAAGCTTGCCGGTGCCGCGCCCGTCGCCTTTTCCACGTCACTGTTGGGTAGCGAGCCATGACCGGATGCGATTGTTTCGGTCAGCGCGCGTAGAACCACCCCGTACTCGGCCGGTACCCCTCCTGCTACCGCGGCGGCGACCCATTCGTCGCGGTCAATGTCGGTGTAGTCAATAGCCTGGCCGCTGACGTCGCTGATGACCTTGGCTGCCTCCGCGATCGTGAGTGCCTCAGGACCGGTCAGCGCGTACTGGGCGCCGGCATGAGCCTCCGGGTCGGCCAGTGTCGTGCTCGCGACTGCGGCGATGTCCTCCACGTCGACGAAGGCCTCTGCGCCATCGCCAGCCGGAACCACGATGGCGCCGCCGATTGGCCGCAGGAAAGTCTCGCTGAAGTTCTGCATAAACCACGCCGGCCGCAGGATGGTGTGGGTGAGGCCCGGCCGGCCGAGCAGGTCGAGTTCGACACTGCGCATGGCCGTCTTGGGAGGTGCCGAGTCGATGCCGTAGGCGCTGAGATATGTGACATGCCTGGCGCCGGCGGCCTCGGCCTGGTCGAGGAACACCGACACCTGGTCAGCGAAGTCCGTCCGCATGACCGGTCCGAGGAGGTATATCCGCTTGATGCCATGGAGCGCGGGAGCGTAGGTCCCGGGGTCGTGCCAATCGAAATCCGTGTCGGCGCCGTGGCGGGCCGCAGTGCGAACAGGCAGGCCACGCGAGAGCAGCCTGTTCGCGACGCGTGAGCCGGTCTTGCCCGTAGCGCCGAGGACGAGCGTAAGAGAAGCTGAGGTCGGCATGACTCCATCTTCTGACCTGTAGTCGAGCTTATCAATGCGCCGTACGCTCATATTGTTACGAGATACGCTCATGTCGTGGACATACTGCAGGATCATCTCATCAGGGCGCGCGCATCGGGCGGCGTCTTCGCCCGGTCAGTAGCGCGCTCCCCGTGGGGATTGCGGCTGCCCGGGACGATCCAGCTGGCTTTGCATACTGTGGTCCAGGGCCGCGCATGGCTATGGCTCGACGATCCGGGAGCTGCGCTGGAACTTGCGCCGGGTGACCTGGCTCTCGTGCCAGGGGGGCCGGACCATCAAGTCGCGCACAAGCCGGGTGCGGCCTGCATCTCACCCGAGCGCTTCCGCGAGCAGCATGCCAATGACGAGCACACCGGCCACCAGGAAGCCACAGTATTCCTGTGCGGCGCCTACCGGTTCTCCGGCGACGTCGGCCGCGGCCTGATCCGGACTCTGCCACCGACCCTGCTGCTGCGTACCGCCGCCCACGATCCACTGCACGACGTTATTGCGCTGCTCTCACGGGAGCTGAGCGGTCCGGCCCCGGGGCAACAGACCGTTCTGGACCGCCTGCTCGATGTCTTGCTGGTGCTGGCCCTGCGCGCTTGCTTTGAGCAGAGCCCGACGTCCCCTCGCTGGTATCAGGCCTCTAATGATCCGCGGCTAAGCCCCGCCCTGCATGCGATCCACGCCGAAGCCGGCCACCCCTGGACCGTGCCCGAACTAGCGTCCCTCAGCGGGCTGTCCCGCCCGGCCTTCGCCCGGAACTTCGGACGATCACTCGGCCAAGCGCCAATGCAATACCTAACCGACTGGCGGATGACCCTCGCCCGCGACTACCTGCGGACCGGCGAGCTGACCGTGGCCCAGATCGCCAACCGGACCGGCTACGCCACGCCGAATGCCTTCGCCGCGGCATTCCGCCGACACCACGGACAGCCTCCGGGCCAGTGGCAGCGAGGCGAGTTGGCCAGAACGCTTGAGCCCATTCATGGTGGGTGAGAGGCCTTTCGGAAGCGGCCGCGCTAAGCGAGTCCCGTTCCTGGCCGCACCGTAGCCGATCAGCGCCGCGAGCCCGAGCGCACTGCGCGGCGCGTAGGCGATGCGCCACAGTCCGCCGTGGGCGGCCGCGTTCGCCTCGTCCTGCCAGGGGTGCGGCTGCGCCGGGCGGCCGGCCTGCAGGTCGTGGACGAGCAGGGCCGCCATGAGCGTCTTGGTGGTCGCGGGCTCGAAGACCTCGACGCCGAACCGGGGGGCGCCGATGTACGCCGCCGCCAGCGCCCGGTTCTTCAGCACCGACCGGGTCCGGGTGGGTGGGGCTACGTTCATCGACACGTCCGCGCCCTCGTCCCGGGCGACCGTCGCGCGCCAGCGGTGCACCCGCTTGGCCAGCGCGTAGTTGGGTCCTTGCTGCGGAATCAGGCTGTCGCAGATGCCGGGGTCGGCGCCGGGCGGGTAGGCGCGGCGCAGCACTCGCCCGCCGGACAGCGCCCGCAGCGGCCAGCCGCCCAGCTTGGCCGCGGGGGACCGCGCGGCGTAGGCGCGGTTGGACTGGGCGACCGCGTCGGCCGGGACGGCGAACACGTCGGTCGGCGTGGCCAGGAACGCGAGCGCGACATCGCCCCGCGTAGCCGTCACGCGCGTGGTCAGCGCGTCGACCGCGCTGGAGAGCAGCACGTTGGCCGCGCCGTCGGCGTAGACGTAGTTGCCCAACACCAGCGGGCCGTCGACGGCCGTGAGCCAGTCGGCCACGGCCGGGATGTCCTCGGTCAAGTCCAGCCCGGCCCGCTGCGCGAGATCGGCGTCGCCCGCGACGGCCGGAACGAGCAGCGTCCCCGCGCTGCGCCGCGCCTGCGTCAGCACCTGCTCCCAGATGACCGGCCGGGGCAGGTCCAGGCCGATCACCCGGGCACCCCAGCTCAGCAGCACCGGCAGCGGGCCTACCTCGGCGCCCGCTCCGAGCACCACGATCGTCCGGCCGGGCAGGGCCAGCCAGTCCGGCTGCGCCGCGACCGCCCGGACCGCGTCCGCGCACGACGGTTCGATCACGCCGTCGGTCACCCACGCATCGAGCCTGCGCAGCAGCGCATCGCCGCGCAGCCGGTCACCCCGGTACGGCACCGACAGCTCGCGTTCGGCCACCCCGGTGCCCGTCACCGCGATCGCGGCCACCTCGCCCCGCGCGGGCGCGCGCGCCAGCGCGTCGAGCCCGGCTTCCTCGCCGTCGCGGCCGGTGATCCGCATCCGCTGGTGCAGCGACGCCAGCCCGTCCCGGGCCACCGACACCGCCGCCTGCCTGGAGGCCAGCCCCGCCTCGATGAGCCCGCGGAAGTGCGTCAGGTAACCCGTGCGCCAGTTGGCCTCCCGCTCCGCGGCGTCGGCCGCGGCGGCATCGACTCCGCGCAGCGCATCGGCGACCACGGCCCGGCCCAGCGCCGAGGTGCTCCGCCGCCCGTCGGCCGACACAGGGAAGGCCACCACCCCGGTCGGCTCGCCGCCGCTCAATCCCGCTTCCGCCGTCACCAGACCATCATGGCGAACCTGAGCGGCCCGGACCACTGTCGGCGCCAACCAGGTCCCGCCTGGCCGCCGCCAGAAGTACCCGGGCCCGCGGCCATACTGAGAGCCTGCTGATCCTGGTGTTACCACTACCCAGCTGGCACCCGGCTGGCTAGAGTCGCACCAGGCAGCGGAGTGCCGACAAGCGGCAACGGCAGGGTGGAGACCAGCGTGACGAGTTCGTATGTGACCGTGGGATCCGGGGACCACCACGTCCTGGCGATACACGGCTGGTTCGGCTCGGCCCGCGGCTGGGGCTCGCTGCCCGAGTTCCTGGACGGGTCGGCCTATACCTACGTCTTCATGAACCTGCGCGGCTACGGCGACCGCAAGGAGGCCGCCGGCGAGTTCACCGTCGACGAGGCGGCCGCCGACGCGCTGGCCGTCGCCGACGACCTGGGCTGGGACCGGTTCTCGCTGGTCGGTCACTCGATGGGCGCGAAGTTCGCTCACCGGGTGCTGCTGGAGGCGCCGGACCGGGTACGCACGCTGATCGGCCTCAACCCGGTACCGGCCGGCGAGTTGCCCTTCGACGAGTCGAGCTGGGCGCTGTTCTCCGGCGCACCCGCCCATCCGGCCAACCGGGCCGCGATCATCGACTTCACCACCGGGAACAAGCTGACCAAGACCTTCATCAACGACGTGGTGC
>Ga0302235_10000503_pt1 | contig 31161 bp, 31 predicted proteins | sample II_Palsa_N3_3_FD_193577 | JGI IMG/M metagenome (GOLD analysis project Ga0302235, IMG submission 193577) | Peat permafrost microbial communities from Stordalen Mire near Abisko, Sweden - II_Palsa_N3_3 | ecosystem: Environmental > Terrestrial > Soil > Palsa > Peat permafrost | place: Sweden...
ATGGGTGTGAACAAGCCAGCACACATTCTCACCCCCGCGTCGACCGCGCGTCGCGTCGTGAACATGACCGCCATCGTCGCCGTGGATGCGCAGATTCGGGCTGCAGCGAATCGCCAGCAGCGTTGATTGCAGCGCTGCCAGTGTGCTGGCTTTGACGCGATAAGCGGGTTCGATTGTGAAGATGTCGGAGCGATCCAGCATCGAGCCCGATTTGTCGGGTCCGCTACACCCTGACTTTAGGTTGTTGGCAACGTATAACCATGCGCTTGCGCATGGATTCCAAATTGGCAGCTACGAGGCGCAGCGGCTAGACTTGGAAGTTGATCCCGCCGCAATTCCCCCGGCGGCGGGTACCCCCTCAAGCTTGGCGCTGCAATGGCGCTGCGGAGACTTCAAATGGATCAGCTCGACGATATCCTCAATCAGGACATCGACCCCACCGAAACCCGGGAGTGGATGGACTCGCTCGATGCAGTGATCCATCACGACGGCACCGAACGCGCGCACTTCCTGCTCGAGCGGATGGTCGACTCCACGCGCCGTGCCGGCGGCTACCTGCCGTTCGATCCGACCACCGAATACGTCAACACCATCGCGCCCGCCAACGAGGCAAAAATGCCTGGCGACGCGGCGATGGAATGGCGTATCCGCACGCTGATCCGCTGGAACGCGATGGCGATGGTGGTGCGCGCGAACCGCAAGCCGGGCGAACTGGGCGGACATATCGCCAGCTTCGCGTCGTCGGCCACGCTGTACGACGTCGGCTTCAATCATTTCTGGCGCGCGCCGAGTGCCGACCATCCGGGCGATCTGGTATTCCATCAGGGCCATTCCAGCCCCGGTGTTTACGCACGCTCGTTCCTCGAGGGTCGTCTGGCCGAGGATCAGCTCGATCTGTTCCGCATGGAAGTGGTCGGCAAGGGTCGCGCGCTGTCGTCGTATCCGCATCCGTGGCTGATGCCGGATTACTGGCAGGTGCCGACGGTGTCGATGGGCTTGGGCCCGATCCAGGCGATCTACCAGGCACAGTTCTTCAAGTATCTGGAGCACCGCGGACTGGTGCCCAAGAGCGACCGCAAGATCTGGTGCTTCATGGGCGACGGCGAAGTCGACGAGCCGGAGTCGCTCGGTGCGATCTCGCTGGCCGGGCGCGAAGGGCTGGACAACCTGATCTTCGTGATCAACTGCAACCTGCAGCGTCTCGACGGCCCGGTGCGTGGCAACGGCAAGATCATCCAGGAACTGGAAGGTCAGTTCCGCGGCGCCGGCTGGAACGCGCTCAAGCTGGTCTGGGGCAGCTACTGGGATCCGCTGCTCGCGCGCGACACCAAGGGCGTGCTGCGCAAGCTGATGATGGAAACCCTCGACGGCGAATACCAGGCCTACAAGGCGTTCGGCGGCGCGTATACGCGTGAGCATTTCTTCGGCAAGTATCCGGAGACGCGCGAGATGGTCGCCAACCTCAGTGACGACGACATCTGGCGGCTCAACCGCGGTGGCCATGATCCGCACAAGGTGTATGCGGCGTATCACGCGGCGTCGAACACCAAGGGCATGCCGACGGTGATCCTGGCCAAGACCGTGAAGGGTTACGGCATGGGTTCGGCGGGTGAATCGCAGAACCCGACCCATCAGCAGAAAAAGCTGGATGAGGATTCGGTGCGTCATTTCCGTGACCGCTTCCAGATCCCGATCAGCGACGACAAATTGAAGGATGTGCCGTATTACAACCCCGGCAAGGACTCGCCGGAAGTGCAGTACATGCTCGAGCGTCGCAACGCGCTCGGCGGCTTCCTGCCGCAGCGTCGTCGCAAGGCCGAGGTGAAGCTCAAGACGCCGGATCTCGCTGCGTTCGAGCAGATCACCAAGGGCACCGGCGAACGCGAGATCTCCACCACCATGGCGCTGGTGCGTGGCATGAACCTGCTGCTGCGCGACAAGCAGTTGAGCGAGCGCGTGGTGCCGATCGTTGCCGATGAGGCGCGTACGTTCGGTATGGAAGGCATGTTCCGGCAGATCGGTATCTATGCGCCGTTCGGCCAGAAGTACAAGCCGCAGGATTCCGACCAGTTGCTGTACTACCGCGAAGACCAGAAGGGCCAGGTGCTGCAGCAGGGCATCAGCGAGGCCGGCGGCATGGCGTCGTGGATGGCCGCGGCGACCAGCTATTCGACCAGCAACCAGGCGATGCTGCCGTTCTTCATCTACTACTCGATGTTTGGTTTCCAGCGCATCGGCGACCTTTGCTGGGCTGCCGGCGACATGCGCTCGCGCGGCTTCCTGATCGGCGGTACCGCCGGCCGCACCACGCTCAACGGTGAAGGCCTGCAGCACGAGGACGGTCACTCGCTCCTGCTGTCCGGCGCGATTCCGAACGTGAAGTCGTATGACCCGACATTCTCGTATGAGGTGGCGGTGATCCTGCAGGACGGCACGCGCCGGATGATGCAGGAGCAGGAGGACATCTACTACTACATCACCGTGATGAACGAGAACTACAGCCATCCGGACCTGCCTGTCGGCAGCGAGGAAGGCATCATCAAGGGCATGTATCTGTTCAAGGATGGTGGCAAGCCGAAGAAGGGCGAGCCGCGCGTGCAGCTACTTGGTTCGGGCACGATCCTGCGCGAGGTGATCGCGGCAGCCGAGTTGCTGGAGAAGGATTTCGGCGTGAATGCCGACATCTGGTCGGTACCGAGTTTCATCGAGTTGCGTCGCGATGGTTTCGATGCCGAGCGCTGGAACCGGTTGCATCCGGAAGCGGAACAGCGCGTGCCGTACGTCACCGGTCTGCTCGACGGCCGGCAGGGTCCGGCCATCGCCGCCACCGACTACGTGCGCGAATACGCTGACCAGATTCGCGCCTTCATGCCCGACAGCATGCGCTACACCGTGCTGGGCACGGATGGCTACGGCCGTTCGGATACGCGCGCGCATTTGCGTGGGTTCTTCGAGGTCGACCGTTACTGGATCGCCCATGCCGCGCTGTCCGCACTGGCGAAGGACGGCAAGGTCAATGCCAAGGACGTCAGTCGGGCGATCAAGGAATACAAGCTCGATCCGGACAAGCCGAATCCGCAGACTGTCTGAGTTCTCGGAGTAGTTGCACAGAAAAAACCCGCCGACAGGCGGGTTTTTTCTTGATCATGTGGCGCCCGGATTCCGTGCCTTGGCATGCTTGCTGGCGACATGTGGGATGTTTGCTCAGCCCAACCTACGCACGGCCGATCGGGGGTGCCTCAGCCGTGTAGGTTGGGCTGAGCAACGCGAAGCCCAACGCCCTGGGGCGGGGAAAGTAAGCCTCCCTTCATCGCATTCATGGCAATCTCGGCGGCGGCGTCAGCGCTATTGCGATGCTTGTGCAGCTCTACCGGCGATCATGTCGGTGGTGCGTTGCAGTCGCATCGGTGGTTGTCGTCGATATCTCCGACAGGGGCAACTGAGCACTTGAAGGATGGTGACTATGAACAAGACTATCCGCATGAGCATGATCACGGCCGCTGGTACCGCCGTGCTGTCGATGGCCGGCTGTCAATGTCCAGGCACCGTGGTCAGGCCGGAGGTGATGCCGCCGGCACCGCCAGCGATGAGGATGGAGAGCATGCATGAGACGCTCTCGGCGGACGCGTTGTTCGCGTTCGATAAATCCGACATCCACAGTTTGACCGACCGCGGCCGCAACCAACTGGACCAACTGGTTGCGCAGCTGCGTGGCATCCGCAGGATTCATTCGGTGGATCTGGTCGGCTATACCGATCGCATCGGTGACCGTGCCTATAACGACAATCTTTCGCTCAAGCGCGCCAATGCGGTGCGTGATTATCTGGTTGGCCACGGCGTGGATGGCAGCCGGATTACCAGCGAAGGTCGCGGCGAATCCGATCCGGTGGTCAATTGCCCAAATCTCAACGGACAGCGGCTGCGTGATTGCCTGGCGCCGAACCGACGCGTGCAAGTAGACATCGAGGCGGTCAGATAAGTTCGCCCGTGGCGACGTCAGAAAGGTCGGATGCTCGCATCCGACCTTTCGTGATTCAGGTGGCGCCGTGCTTAATCGTCGTCGTCGCTGCGGAACACGCGACGCAGCAACAGGAACGCGCCGATGGTGCCTGCCACGATCGCAACGGTGGCCGTTGGGTGACGGCTCACCTGGCGGCGCAGACGGCGGTAGTGATAGTTCGCTTCGTCGGCGAAATCCTCGGCGGCATTCGTCAGTCGCTGGCCGTAGTCATTGCCCTGCTTGCCGAAACGTCCACTGATGCGGCGACCACGCTCGAACAGATTCTGTGCGCGGCTGGCAGCGCCATCGGCGTAGTGACGTGCGCGCTCGCCGACTTGTTCGCCGGCGTCGCGGAGCTGGCGCTCGATTTCACGATGTCGCATCGGTTTTCTCCTTGACGTTTGAGAGGTCAGACTGCCAGCGCAATCGTGAGCAGAGTGTGGACAACCGTACCAAATTGCGGCGATCCGTTCAGCCAGTGGTGCGAGTTCAGTCACCCAGGTTGAATTCCCCGCCACGTTGCAGCGCGCGCTGATAGGCGGGCCGGGCATGAATGCGTTGCAGGAAAGCCCACAGCCGCGGCCGGCTGGCATCCAGGCCGCCGCGGGCAGCGAACGCTTCCAGCGGAAAGCTCAGCTGGATGTCGGCTGCGCCGAAATCGTTGCCTGCAAACCACTCGCTCTTGCCGAGCTCGCCTTCCAGATAGTCCAGATGCAGCTTCAGCTGCGGATCAACAAAGCTGTCTTGCACCTTGTGCGCAATGCCCTTGGCGATCGGCTTGACGAAGAACGGTACGGGTGCCGTCTCGACCCGGCGGAACACCAGCTTCAGCAGCAGCGGCGGCATCGCCGAACCTTCGGCGTAATGCAGCCAGTAATTGCAACGCAAGCGCTCAGGTGAACCTGCCGGCGGCAGCAGACGCCCCTGGCCGTAATGTTCGGCAAGGTATTCGATGATCGCGCCGGATTCTGCCAGGGTGACGTCGCCATCGGTGATCACTGGTGACTTGCCCAGCGGATGGATCTGGCGCAGTTCGGGCGGTGCCAGCATGGTCTTCGGATCGCGCTGATAGCGCTTGATCTCGTAAGGCACGTCGAGTTCTTCCAGCAGCCACAGGATGCGCTGCGAGCGCGAGTTGTTCAGATGGTGAACGGTGATCATGTTGCGCTCCAGTGATGTGGCAAGACGCCGGTAGTGTCAATAAATCTCGCCCACACAGCAGCGCAGGCTGCCGCCGGCTTTCTCGATCTCGCTCAGCTGAACTGCACCGACCGCAAAGCCGTAGCCGGCCAGCGCTTCATGCTGCTGGCTGGTCAGCGCGGCCGCGGCCTTGGCGCTCATCCATACACGTTCATCGGATAAAGCGATCGCGTTGGCGGTGAACGAATCCTTCTGTGCGGACGTCAGCCAGATCGCGCGATCGCCGTAGACCCTGGCGATCGCCTTGGGCACGGCCCGGTCCCGGAAACCGTCAGCGGAAATAATCAGGGCGCGGCTTGCCAGCAGCGTGAACACCACGTTGGTGTGATATTCCGACTCGGCCAGTTCGAAGCAGAATGTCAGGCGCAGGTCGAAAGCCTTGTGCATCGCGTGTGCGCCAGCGATATCGCAGCGTTCGCTGAGGCCGCAATAGCCGACACCGCGGGCGCGGTCGATGATCAGCGAGCCGGTCAGTTCGGCGACCAGATCGTCGCAACCGGACAGGTCGATTTCGTCGTAACCCAGCACCTCGCCAAAAAAATCGCGGATGTCGGTTCGCCCCGACTCGCGCTGGCGTACCGCATGGCGCATGCGCCCGACGATGAACCGGCCCGGTGCGGTGGCGAATACGTTGTTCGGGAACACCGCGTCGGGCGTTGCCGGGTTACCGGGAAACGTGATCACCGGACAATCCACGCGCAGCGCCTGCGCCAGCGCGCTGTGCTGAGTGAGTGCCTTGAGCGGATCAATCGTGGCGTCCATGTCCATATAGCGGTTGTCGTGTGCCGATTCCGCAGCCAGTGTGAATTCAGCCGGTGCCACCAGATACACCGCACGCGCGGTGGCTGCGGCGTCCGGCAACGGTGCCAGCGCGGCGTAAGCTTCCAGAAATTCGGTCGGCGAGGTGGTAATCACGTTGCAGCTCCTGGCGTCGAGACGGGACATCCTGTCGGCGTGCATCCCCAATACTTGCATCCCCAATACTAGAGAATATCCGCTGCCGGCTCACCTGGCGCAGTGGTCTCGCCCTGTAATCGCTGGCGACGGCGCAGGCCGGGAAACATTGCCATCCACAGCCCGACCACCAGCAGCGTACCGACGCCACCGAGCACGGTGGCGTGCACCGCGCCCAGCCACGCGGCCAGCATGCCCGATTCGAATTCGCCGAGCTGGTTCGAGGTGTTGATGAAGATCGCATTGACCGCGCTGACCCGCCCGCGCATATCGTCCGGCGTATCGAGCTGCACCAGCGAGCTGCGGATCACCATGCTGACCATGTCGAATGCACCCAAGGCAAACAGCGCGAGCAGCGACAGCCACAGAGTGCTCGAGAGCGCGAACACCAGCGTGGCCACGCCGAAGCCGCCCACGGCGGCAAACATGATCGAGCCGACCCGTCGCTGCAGGTTGTGGCGCGCCAGCCATAGCGACATCAGCAGTGCGCCTGCCGCCGGCGCGGCGCGCAACAGACCCAGCCCCCACGGCCCGGTGCGCAGAATGTCCTTGGCGAAAATCGGCAGCAGCGCGGTGGCGCCGCCCAGCAACACGGCGAACAGATCCAGCGAGATCACCCCAAGCACGTCCTTGCGTGCGCGGATGAAATGCACGCCGGCAAACAGCGTCTTCAGTGTGGCCGGCTCGCGCTTGGGCGGCGGCTGTTCGTAGCGCAGTTGGCTCATCAGCGTGGCAGCGATCAGGTAAAGCGCGGCGGCAACCACGTAGACCACGCCCGGTCCGGCCACATAGAGCAAGCCACCCAGTGCCGGCCCCATGATCATCGCCGCCTGTCCGGCTGAGGCATTCACCGCCATCGCGCGTGGCAGAACCGATGCCGGCACCAGTGCCGGCAGCATCGATTGCAAGGCCGGAAACTCGAATGCCTTCGCCACGCCGAGTACGAACACCAGCGCGAGGATGCCGATTTCATGGATGTGCTGAGTCAGCGTCAGCGCGGCGAGCGCGACGATCGCGAACCACTCGACAATCTGTCCGAGCAGCACGATCCGCCGCCGCTCAAACTGGTCCGCCACATGCCCCGCCGGCAACGCCAGCAGCACGGACGGCACGAATTGCACCAACCCGATCAGGCCCAGGTCGAACGCGCGACCAGTGACCGCATAGATTTGCCAGCCCACGGCCACTGACAACATCTGAAAGCCAAAACTCGACGCGATCCGCGCAAACCAGAACGAGACGAAGGCGCGGTGCTGCAGCAGCGAATCTGCCGGTGACGCGGTGGGGGACGGCATCGAGTGTCCTTGCAAGGGCTGCATTGTCCGGCCGGCGCCATGTTCGGCAAAGTGCCAGTCGGAACGCCGAAGGTAGCAGCTGCGATGGCGTGGTCAATGCGCGACCGCATAACCGATGCGCTTGCGCGACGGCGCCAGCTCGTTCCACTCTAGGCGTCTGTTCTCCAGCGAGCGCCCTGCCGATGAAACTGTCATTCCACCGTACCTCCCTTGCGCTGCTATGCGGCGGCTGGTTGCTCGCTGGTTGCTCGCCTCAGGGTGGTCAGCCGGCAGCGTCCGCGGCGCAGTCGCAGTCGCAGGATGCCGACGCCGCGAGGAAGCTCGACACCTATCGGCAGTTGCTGCGCATCAAGAATGACGAAATGAGCGTGACCATGGGCCACGACATCCTCGATCACTATCCCAACAGCGCAGCGGCGAAGGAGGTGCAACAGAGCCTTCCCGTGATCGAGCAGCGCTGGAAAGAAAACAGCGAGAAGAACCGGCTGGCCGCAATGTGGCTGTACCAGGTCTCGCCGATGGAGGGCGGTACTCAGTCCACCGCCACCATCAGCAGCGGCGGCGGCGATCGGGTGCAGCTGATATTGCGCCGGCATACCAGCTGGGGCCAGAGTGTGTTTCTGTACGGCAGCGGACATGGCTTTGTCTGTCGCGGCAACTGCACGATTGCCACCACGGTCGATGGCAAGCTCACGCATATCACGGTGTTCGCGCCACCCACCGGTGAGCCGGCGCTGATGTTCCGCGATGACAAGGGCTTTATCGCGATGCTGCACAAGGCGAAGAAGATCACGATGGAGGTGACGCTGGTGGACGGCGAGCGCAAAGAGACGCTGGTCTATGAGGTCGGCGGCTTCGATCCAGACAAATGGGCCAGCGTGGCCAAGCAGAAAAAATCATAGTCCGTGTACACCGGCCCGCGATCCATGCGTTGTCATAGCCAGATCCGATGGAGGCCGCTGCCATGTCATACATTCGTCCCGTTGTAGCAGCCACCCTCGTGGGGGCGCTCGTTGCCTGCGCCGGTACGCCGACCTACACGCAGCGCATGCAGCAGCGGCAGGCCGCCTACGCGGCGGCGGCCGGTGCACCGGTGCGCAGTTTCCAGTTCTTCACCCTGTATTCGTGGGAGCCGCTGAGCGATACCGAGCTGGCCGTCTATACGAGTCCAAACAAGGCGTGGCTGCTGGATGTGCAGGATAACTGCCAGTACCTGAGCTTCACCAACGCGATTGGACTCACCTCCAGCACGAGCCAGGTTTCCGTGCATTTCGACAAGGTGCTCACCGGGCGAGCCTACATTCCGTGCATGATCATGCAGATCCGCCCGGTCGATCTGGCCCGGCTGAAGGTCGAGCAGCAGGCTCAGCGCAAGATCGATCAGGAGCCGCGCCCACAGGATCAGCCAGCGGGAAGCTGAGCGCACTGTCTATCCGGCCCTCAAACAGTTTCGCGAACGCCCTTCGACTCCGCTGCGCTACGCTCAGGACGAACGGTTCATACACAGTAATTGTGGGCCGGACCCATAGCCGCCATCAGTGCAGGAACAATTTCTCGGCGATCCGTGCCAGCGGTCTTTCCAGCGAATTTTGCAGGCGTGCCGGCAAATCCAGTGGCTTGAGCAGCATCTTTACCGTCATCGCGGCCGGGATGTGTCGACGCAACAACCCCTGCGCGCGATCGCTTATACGCCGGAATTCCTTCTCGTTGCCCAGCTCGTGCGGATAGCAAAGATTGAACACGTGGCGCAGTGCAATATCGCTGTCCTCGCTCTTGATCTCGCGCACCCGGCGCAGGATCGCCCGGAACACTTTGTAGCGACCGAAACCTTCGCGCTCCCGGTATAGCCGGTAGTGCTGATAGAAGTGCTTGTAGTGGCGCACTTCGTCGCTCTTGATGTGATGGGTCAACTGTTTCAGCACCGGTTCGTCGGTGATGTCATTGAGCGCGCGGTACAGGCTGGCGGTGCCGGTTTCCACCACGCAGCGGGCGGCCAGTTCCAGCCCCCGGCAGGGTTCGAGTTGCTCCGCCGTGCAGATGGCGCCGTATTCGTTCCAGAACGCCTTGAAGCCACTGTCCCAGTCGAACTCTGGCCATACGGTTCTGACATAGGCAGCCAGCGCACGGCCATGTTGCTGCTCCTCGTGCTCCCAGTGCTGGCTGAGCCAGGTCTGCAGTTCCTGGTCACCGGCGAAATGATCGACCAGATTCTGCGTGTAGAGATCCGAGCCGCTCTCGACGAACGATGCGCTGCACAGCAGGAAGAACAGATCTTCGTCGTGCCGTACGCATGACAGGTCGATGCGGCTCAGATCGATACTGTCCAGAGTCCAGGGCAGTGGTACGTCATAGTTCAACGGGGGAATCCTGCGCAATGTGGGTTGGGCCCGGTGGTGGCCAAGTTACAAAGAGATGTCACAGCATACGGCCTCATGCATGCGGCGGATTAACGGCCGCCCACTTATGATCACCACTTCGCTGCTGCGGGTGGTCTCACTCGTGGCGCGCATCTCCCCACGCCCCCCATGGAGCTACACATGATTCCTACCTTCAGCTACGCCGCCCCGGCCGCCCGCGCACGGCTCGCGCCCTACCGCTTCGAGCGCCGCGAGCCACGTGACCACGACCTGCTGATCGAGATCCTCTACTGCGGCGTGTGTCACTCGGATCTGCACACCGTGCGTGATGAGTGGGGCAACGGCAATTACCCGATCGTGCCGGGTCACGAGATCGTCGGCAGAGTGACCCGGGCCGGCAAGGATGTGAGCAAGTTCAAGCTGGGTGATCTGGTAGGCGTCGGCTGCATGGTCGATTCCTGCCGCGAGTGCGCGAACTGCAAGGACGACCTTGAGCAGTTCTGCATGAAGGGCGCCACGTTCACTTATGCCGGCAAGGATCGCCACGACGGTACGCCGACCCAGGGCGGTTACTCCACCCAGATCGTGGTGGACGAGGCCTTCGTGCTGCGCATCCCCGATAACCTCGATCCGGCCGCGGTGGCCCCGCTGCTGTGCGCCGGTATCACCACCTATTCGCCGCTCAAGCACTGGAAGATCGGCAAGGGCAGCAAGGTCGGCGTGATCGGCCTTGGCGGCCTCGGTCACATGGCGCTCAAGCTGGCGCACGCGTTCGGCGCACAGGTCGTTCAATTCACCACCTCGCCGTCCAAGCGAGAAGATGCGCTGCGGTTGGGTGCGGACGAAGTGGTGCTTTCAAACGACCCGGAACAGATGAAGTCGCACGCCGGCACGTTCGACTTCATCCTCGACACCGTCTCGGCGCCTCACGATCTCAATGTCTACCTGCAGATGCTCAAGCGCGACGGCACGATGACCATGGTTGGCCTGCCGGACACCCCGCCAACCATTAACGGTGGCGCTCTGATCTTCGGTCGCCACTCATTGGCCGGTTCGCTGATCGGCGGCATCGCCGAAACGCAGGAGATGCTGGATTTCTGTGCCGAGCACGATATCGTTTCGGACATCGAGAAGATCCGTATCCAGGATATCAACGAGGCCTACGAGCGCATGCTGAAGAGCGACGTGCGCTACCGCTTCGTGATCGATATGGCGTCGCTGAGCGAATAACTCCGGGCTAACTCTCGGTGGTGCGTTTTCAACGTACCACCGTCACCGGCACATGGGCCCGCGCCAGTACATTGTTGGATACCGAGCCGAGCAGCCAGCGGGCCAGCGCGCCGCGCTCGGTATGGCCGATCACGATGTGGTCGACGCTGTGTTGCGCGATCTGGCCCAGCAAGACGTCACCGGGGCTGCCATGGACCATTTCGACATCGACCAGCGCGGTGCTATCCGGCGCGATCGTACCCAGTTCGTCCAACAGTTCCTGCACGCGCTGGGTGCCCGAGTCGGCCATCATCAAGGCACAGGCATCGGCGCCGCCTTCGGTGACCTGCAGCACCGACACCACGCGAACCCGGCCGCCACAGGCACGGGCCAGATCGATGGCGAATTGGAAGGCACGCCGGGACGCATCGGAACCGTCGTAGCCAACCAGTGAGTACTTGACCATAATTTTTCCTTTTACGGTGCCGCGGCATCAAGGCGATGGAGTCTGGTGCAGAGTCCAGGTCGCGCCACGCCTTAGTGTGCCCCAGTCTGCGCGGTGCCTTGTTAGCGAAGTATCAAGGCCTGCCTGGGTCCCTTCAGGGCATCCGCGGACCAGAAATATGAATGGATTATCAGCGTCTGCACATCGTTATCACGCGGTTCTGCACACGCTGTGATTACCAGCCGGTCACGGGTCGCCCATTCGGGAGCCGTTCGACCTGCGTTGGGGACAACTTATCCCGCACGAAATTAAAGGAGCTCACGATGATCAAGCGTACTTTTGGAATGGCTGCCCTGGTGCTGGCCTGCGCGGGCGCAATGACAGCGCTGCCGGTTTCCAGTGCACACGCCGACACAGCCTCTGTGAAATGCCATCTCCGCTTCAATCTTGCCGGCTGGTCGTTGATCTACAAGCATGCCGAGGGCAATGGCACCATCCGCTGCGACAACGGACAGGGCGCCAACGTCAAGATCACCGCAGTGGGTGGCGGGATTACCGCCGGTAAATACCACATCACCAACGGATCGGGCGAGATCAGCACGGTGAATGGAATTCACGATGTCTTCGGCCACTATGCGCAGGCTGGCGTCGAGGCCGGTGTGGTGAAGAGCTCCAACGCGCAGGTGCTGACCAAGGGCACCACTTCGCTGGCCTTGTCCGGTACCGGCGAAGGCGTTGATCTGGGTATCTCGGTGGGTGAATTCACCATCGATCCCCGTTGATCCCGGTGGGGTAGTTTGAGACGAAGGGCGCCGCATGGCGCCCTTCGCTTTTTAGCGCGTAAACTGCCGCGGTTGCACATCGTCCCCATCCTCGCCCGGAGATTTCGTCATGCGCCGCCTTTCCTGCTTGCTCGTGTTGATCCTGCTGTGTGGGCTGATGGCGCCGGCGTTTGCCGATAGCCCGCAGGCGGGGCAGGTCGCACCGACGTACCGCCTGCAGGACCAGAACGGCCATTGGCACACGCCGACCGATTTTCGTGGTCACTGGCTGGTGATGTATTTCTACCCGAAGGATTTCACACCCGGCTGCACGACTGAGGTGTGCACGTTCCGCGACGACATTGCCAAGCTGCGCAAGGCCGGCGCCGATGTGGTCGGGGTGAGTCTGGACGATGTGAAATCGCACGCGGACTTCGCTGCGAAATATCACGTGCCGTTCCCGCTGCTGTCCGATGCCGACGGCAAGGTCGCTACGACCTATGGCGTACTCGCTTCGCACATGGGCATGCACTACGCCAAGCGCACCACGTTCCTGATCGATCCACAGGGCAAGATCGCCAAGGTCTATGTGGATGTCGACCCGGAGAAAAACTCCGCCCAGGTGATGAGCGATCTGGCCGCGCTGAAGGCTGCGCCCTGATGTCATTGACGATACGCGCCGAGCCGCCGTCGACGCGGCGCTTTGCTGTCTGGGCGATTGGTCCGTGGCTGCTGCTGTTCATCGCCGGCATGGGTTGTCTGCAGTACTTTCGAAACGCCGACTATGCCTATCTGGCGGCTGCGGTGGGCGTCATTGTGGTGTGCGCTGGCTGCATCCTGCGGCAGTCGTGGGCGCGGAGCACCATGCGCGTGCTGGCCGTGCTGTTGGCGTTGTGGGCAATGGTCACCGGCGTGCTTATGCTGCAGCAGTGGGGCGATTTCGAGCGCGCCCGGCAGGATGCGCTGGCACACCCGCAGCTGAGCGAAATCGCGCTGTGGATGATCGCCCGTGCGCAGCGAACCTATGCGGTCGGACTGGCATTGAAGGCGATCGCCATACCGCTGTTGATATGGCTGGCCTGGCAGTTGGGTCGGCCGTCGGTGTGCGCGCAGTTCAAACCTCGGCGTTGACCTCGAGGCCATGGGTAAGTCGCAGGCAGTTGTCGATTTGTTGCCTTCGGTGCGTTATCAGGCAACTCATCTGGACGTCAGTGTTTTTGCCGAATACTGACGCTAGACTCGTAGCAGGCTCACGGGGGAGGTGCAGGGATGAAACGCTTGCTGATGGGGTTGTTTTGCGTGTTTCTTTCAGGTGTCGCATTGGCTGCCGGGCCAAAAGACGTACGCCAGCGGGTTCAGGGGAGCATGTTGGTCACCGGATCGATCGTGGTTGCGCCGGACGGTACCGTCCGCAGTTACACGATCGATCACGCCGAAAAGTTGCTGCCGCCCGTCTTAGGGCTGATTGACAAGTGTACGAAGAGCTGGATATTCGAGCCCAACTTTGACGGTCAGTCGGTGGACGCCAAGGCGAACATGAGCTTGCGCATTGTCGCCAAGCCAGACGGTGAGCACGATTATGCGATAAGCGTCGCGGGCGCCCAATTTGGCCAGGATGATGCCAAGCCGGGCGAGAGCCTCAGCTACTACGACCAGCATCCTATACCGCGCTACCCGGCGTCAGCTGTGTCGGCAGGTGTGTGGGGGACGGTATATCTGCGTCTGCTCGTTGACCGCCAGGGGCGGGTGGAAAACGCCGTTGCCGAACAGGTCAATCTGGGTGTTGTCGCCAGTGACGAGGAACTGGACAAGTGGAGGAACGTCCTGGCCACGGCAGCCTTGGTTGCGGTCAAGGGGTGGACTTTCAACATTCCAACCTCGGGGAAAGACGCCTCTCAAGATCATTGGGATGCTCGAGTCCCCGTGAGCTTCGGCTTGGAAGGATTAACCCCTCATGTTAAGTACGGCAAGTGGGAAGCCTATGTGCCAGGACCCGAGCAGCCAGTGCCTTGGCAGGAGAAAGTCGGGACATCCTCCAGTAGCGCGGATGCTATCGCCGACGGAGGCCTCTATCAGGTTGGTAGCGGGTTGCATCTGATCACGCCGCTCAATGGCGCATGAGTGAAACGCCCTGCATAGCAGGGCGTTTTCATTTGAGCCGTACAGCGCATTCAGCATGGGTTGGCAGGCGTGCGGGTATCGCTTGACGCTATCGTTCAAGGGAATCCAGCTGATGCGTCCATTTCGTTTGCTTGCCGTGCTGTTTCCGATGCTGGTCGCGTTGCCTTTGCAGGCACAGCAGTTTGCCAATACCTGTCATGCCAGCAGCAGCTACGACGTCACGCTGAGAGCGGACAGCTTGCTGTTTGATCGTGCCGCGCCGGCACCGCTTCGTGTTGAGCTTCAGCAAGGCACACTGCGCACTGACGGCATGCCCGTGCGTCTGAGTGCGGAAGATCAGGATCGGCTCAGCCTGTTCGAGCGCGATGCGCGCGCACTGGCACCACGCGTTCGCGAGGTTGCGCAGAACGGGGTGGACATGGCGGCGCAAGCACTGCGCGCCGAAGCCGGCGGGATGGGCATGAGCGCCGATACTCGCGCCGAATTCGATCGCCGGCTAGCGGCGGACGCCGGCGAAATCAAACAGCGCATCGCGGCCAGCCGCAGCACGCGTGACTGGCAGGGCGATGTCGGCGAACAGTACGCGAACCAGATCGTTGCCGACTTGATGCCGCTGCTCGCCGCCGACCTCGGTCAGCAAGCCATGAACGCGGCACTGAGCGGCGACCTGCAGGCGGCGGCGAACCTGCGTGATCGCGCCACCAGCCTCGCCACCGAGTTGCAGCCGCGACTGCAGCGGCGCATGCAGGCATTGCAGCCGCAGGTCGCGGCGCTGTGCCCGGCGATCCAGCGGCTAGCCGAGCTGCAGCAAGGCGTTCGAGGAAACGATGGACGGCCACTGAACCTTTTGCAGATCGGTCAGTGACAGGGGCCCTAGCGCGGATCGCCATCACCTGCCCCAAGCTGACTGGTATCGGGCGAATGGCACCCGGTTTATGTTCTGCTAAGTAGGCGGGGACCACGATGGTCCCGTGATTCGCTCATCGCCCCATCAGGAGGTCGCCTTGTCACCGCGCCTTCCGCAATCCACCTTTAACGCATTGATCCGGCGCAGCATCGATCTGCGTAGGTTGTATCGGCATGCTGCCGCGTCATGCGAACCGGGTCTGGCGATGGTGCTGGGTGAGAACGCACAGACGCTGGGTCTGCTGATCGCCGATCTGCAGGAACACCAGCGCGCTTGCGGCAACAAGCCTTACGAGCACGGCAGCTGGCGCGGTGCCGCGCGGCGTTATGCGGCCGGGTGGCTGGTGCACGCCACCGCCCGCCGCGACAACGCCTGGATCCGTGAGCTGGCACATCACGAAAGCGCGTTGCTGCATGCGTTCGAGAAGGCGATTGCTGCCTTGCCGGCAGAGTCGGCGCGGGTCCTGCGCCGACAGCTGCCGCGCCTGAACGGTATCCATCTGGATATGGGCAGCCTGGTGGGTAGCGCACGCTACTGATGCCGTGGCGATCGCCGCGGCGCGGCGGATACGGGATGTAAGGGTGCGGCGCGCTGCTTGGTGGGGAAATGGTTCGGGCTGCCTACCGACAACTGCTTGCCCAGCAGCATGTATTTACCTGCCTGTGGCCGCAACGCGCCCAGATGGAGCCTTCGGTAACGTTTTGAAGAGCAGATTAAGCGGGCGTTGCGGGTACGCATCATCCGACAGCACGAGCGCCGCACGGACGTTTCGCAAGATATTACGATTATGCTCGCCACCATCGTGAGATGAGCCGGCGCTTCGATCGCTTCCTTCATCTTCACACCGTACTCAGCCAAGTCGGCAGGTAAGGTCGTCGCGCCCGAAAGGCGCCAAACCCCATGTGACGGTGCCGCAGCAGAAAGGTTTTCAGGATTTCAACAGACAGGGAGCAGGTCATGCGTATTCGTCTCACCCTGGCGTTGTTCGTGTTCAGCGCCGTCGCGCAGGCGTCCAGTTCCTTTCGCGTGGGCAGTGAGCTGTTGACGGCCGGCGACAGCGCCGTGCGGGTTACCCAGCTGCTTGGCAAGCCATCCTACAAATCCCATCGCAGCGGCTCGGGCGGCAGCTCACACAGCGGCTCAAACGGCAGCGCTCGTGGTCGCGGGCGCCACAGTCGTGGTAGTCGCGCGACGGACACCGAGCATGGCGAGCAGTGGCAGTACCTGCGCGGCAATCGCGTCATCATCGTGACGATCGTCGATGGCAAGGTCAGCGACATCGACGATCGCCGTAGTTGAGCGGGACTCACATGGCGGGGCCGCGTCGCTGGATCCACATGGCGAGATCCGAGCCGTCATGCGATAAATGCGCGGAAGTGCCGGAGACCGCGCCATGCCAGCTCCCTCATCCACCAGCAAACCCCGACATGCGTCAGTCAGCCTGTTACCGCGTGCCAGCTTCCTGCGCGCGCGTGCTGCCGACGGCCACAGTAAGGTCACCAATATCGAGCTGTTCTTCGACCTGGTGTTCGTCTATGCGGTGACCCAGTTGTCGCATACCTTGCTGCATGCCCTGAATCTGCTGGGCGCGTTGCAGGTGCTGCTGCTGTTTCTGGCGGTGTGGTGGGTATGGGTTTTCACCAGCTGGGTCACCAACTGGCTGGACCCCGAGCGACCCGTAGTGCGCTTGGCACTGCTAACGCTGATGCTGGCGGGGCTGTTGCTATCGATTGCGTTGCCGCAGGCGTTCGGAGCACGCGGACTGTTGTTTGCCGGCGCGTACGTGTTCATGCAGGTAGGCCGCACGCTGTTCACGCTGTGGGCGCTGGGCGATGCCGCGCCAGCAAACACCCGCAATTTTCAGCGCATCACGGTGTGGCTCGTCCTGTCGGGTGTGCTGTGGCTGACCGGCGGCTGGCTGGCTGACTTGCGTTGGCCGCTGTGGGTGGCCGCATTGACACTGGAATATGCCGGGCCCGCGCTGGCCTTTCCGGTGCCCGGCATGGGGCGATCGAGCACGACCGACTGGGACATCGATGGCGGCCATCTGGCCGAACGCTGCAGCCAGTTCGTGATCATCGCGCTGGGCGAGTCGGTGCTGGTGACCGGCTCGAGCTTTGCCGACACCCCATGGCAGCCGCAAACACTGCTCGCCTTTGTCAGCGCGTTCATCGCCAGCGTGGCGATGTGGTGGATCTATTTCGACCTTGGCGCCGAGCGCGGTAGCCGGGCGATCCGGCAGTCGGCCGATCCGGGTCGCACGGCACGGGTCGCCTACACCTATCTGCACCTGCTGATCGTCGCTGGCATCATCGTCTGCGCGGTGGCGGATGAGTTGACCTTGCACGATCCGCAGCAGCGCAGCGACATGATCAACGGAGCGGTGTTGCTGGGCGGCCCGATGCTGTATCTGCTCGGGAATGCGCTGTTCAAGAAAACCGTGAACGGCACCAACCTGCCGCTTTCGCATCTGATTGGCCTGGCGTTGCTGGCAGCATTGGCACTAACCCTCGGGCACTGGCCGATTGCGCCGCTGGGTATGGCGACAACGGCCGTGCTGGTGCTGGTGGCGATATGGGAAATATGCTCGTTGCGTACGGTACGCCACGCGCTGAGCGGTTCCGAAGCTCATTAAATTTGCATCAATACGCTCACGCATGGTGAGCGAATTGATGCGATTGCGCACCATATCGGCATACGAATCGCACAGGCCTTCGCTATGATTGTGGTCTTGTCGGCGACCGCCATCCCCAGGCGGCACGCCATCGCCATTCGCAGGAGTCATCATGGCCGACCTCAAAGAAGCCCGCGTCCCCGACATCGGGCACGCCGACGTACCCGTCATCGAAGTGCTGGTCAAAGCCGGTGACCGGGTCGAGAAAGAACAGAGCTTGATCACTCTGGAATCGGACAAGGCGACCATGGAGGTCCCCGCGCCGTTCGCCGGCATAGTGAAGGAAGTGAAACTGAAGGTCGGCGACGAAGTTTCCGAGGGCGCGGTGATTGCGCTGATCGAAGCCGACGGCGCCGCCGAACTGAGTCCCCCCGCCGCCGCCAAGGCCGAAGTGGCAAAGGCACCAGCGGCCGTGGCGCCGGTAGCACCCAAGGTGGAAGAAAAGCCCGCGCCGATCATCGGCCGCGGCGTGTTGCCGGGCAATGCGCCGGAAGGTGACATAGCGCCCACGGCGCGTCCGCCGCTCGACGCCACCATCGTCATGCCCGGTGATGCGCCGTACGCCAGCCCGGCGATCCGCGCGTTCGCCCGCGAACTGGGCGTGGATATCGCGCAGGTCAAAGGCAGTGGACGCGGAGGCCGCATCCAGCGCGAAGATGTCAGCGACTACGTGAAGCATGCGCTCGCCTCTGGTGCGCGTCCGGTCGCTGGCACTTCCGCCTCGATCGGTGGCCTCAACCTGCTGCCGTGGCCGAAGATCGACTTCGCCAAGTTTGGCGAGATCGAAGAAAAGCCGCTGTCGCGCATCCAGAAGATTTCCGGCGCGAACCTCGCGCGCAACTGGGCGATGATCCCGCACGTCACGCAGAACGATGACGCCGATATCACCGAGCTGGAGGCATTCCGCAAGAAGCTCGGCGAAGAGAACAAGGATCTGAAAGTCACCCCGCTGGTGTTCCAGATCAAGGCGGTAGTGGCGGCGTTGAAAGCGTTCCCGCAGTTCAACGCGTCGCTGGACGAGAGTGGCGAGAAGCTGATCCTGAAGAAGTATTTCCACATCGGTATCGCGGTGGACACGCCGGATGGCCTGGTGGTGCCGGTGCTGCGGGATTGCGACAAGAAGGGCCTGCTCGATCTTGCGCGTGAACTCGGCGAGCTTTCCAAGAAGGCGCGCGAGAAGAAACTGGGCCCGGCCGAAATGTCTGGTGGCTGCTTCTCGATCTCCTCGCTTGGTGGCATTGGCGGCACCGGCTTTACGCCGATCGTCAATGCACCGGAAGTGGCCATCCTTGGCGTCTCCAAGGCAGCGACCAAGCCGGTGTGGAACGGCAAGGAGTTTGTGCCACGGCTGATTCTTCCGCTGTCACTGTCCTACGACCATCGCGTGATCGACGGCGCGCTCGCCGCGCGCTTCGCGTCCTTCCTTGCCACGCAGCTCGGCGACATCCGTCGTCTGCTGCTCTGACCGGGAGACGACCATGGCAAATACGATCGAAGTGAAGGTTCCCGATATCGGCGGTCACGGCAACGTGCCGGTGATCGAAGTATTGGTGAAAGTCGGCGAAAGCGTGGCTAAAGAGCAGAGCCTGATCACGCTGGAGTCGGATAAGGCGACGATGGAGATTCCCTCCACTGCTGCCGGGGTGATCAAGGAGCTCAAGCTGAAGGTGGGCGACGAGGTTTCCGAGGGCGCGGTGATTTTGGTGCTTGAAGTTGCGGGTGAGGCGAGCTCTTCCCCCTCTCCCCAGCAGGGCTCGGGTGAAAGGGCGACCGAAGCGAAGAGTCCCGATAGCGCACCTCCCGCGAGCACCATCCCCTCACCTCAATCCTCCCCCCAAAGGGGAGGGGAGGCGAAGGTGCCGCAGGCGGCGACTGCATCGTCAAGAACAGCCGACATCGAATGCAAGTTGGTCGTGCTGGGCTCTGGTCCGGGCGGCTATACGGCAGCGTTCCGCGCCGCCGATCTGGGCGTGGACACCGTGCTGGTGGAGCGCCATCCCACGCTTGGCGGCGTTTGTCTCAATGTGGGCTGCATTCCGTCCAAGGCGTTGCTGCATGCGGCGGCTGTGATCGACGAGGCGGCAGCGATGGCCGCGCACGGCGTCAGCTTCGGCGCGCCGACGATCGACCTCGACAAGCTGCGCAGCTTCAAGAACAAGGTGGTTGGCCAGCTTACCAGCGGTCTCGGCTCGATGGCGAAGCAGCGCAAAGTGCGCGTCGTCCATGGCACGGGCACGTTCATCTCGCCGAACGAATTGGAAGTCGAGACCAAAGATGGCGTGAAGCTGATCCGTTTTGAAAACGCGATCATCGCCGCCGGTTCGCGGTCGGTGCGGCTCCCCTCATTCCCGTGGGACGACGAGCGCATCGTCGACTCCACCGGCGCGCTGGAATTGAAGGACGTGCCGAAGAAGTTGCTGGTCGTCGGCGGTGGCATCATCGGCCTGGAAATGGCGACGGTGTACAGCGCGCTGGGTAGCGAAGTGACCGTGGTCGAGTTCATGGACCAGCTTATCCCTGGCACCGACGCCGACCTGATCAAGCCGCTGGCGCAACGTCTCGGCAAGCGACTCAAGGGCGTTCATCTCAAGACCAAGGTGGTCGAGGCGAAGGCGACCAAGAAGGGCATCGAAGTCAGTTACGAAGGCGACAGCATCCCAGAGACCACGTTGTTCGATCGCGTGCTGGTGTCCGTGGGTCGCTCGCCGAATGGCGGCAGGATCGGCGCCGACAAAGCCGGGGTCGCCGTGACCGAACGCGGTTTCATCAACGTCGACTCGCAGATGCGCACCAACGTGCCGCATATCTTCGCGATCGGCGACCTGGTCGGCCAGCCGATGCTGGCGCATAAAGCCACCCACGAGGCGAAGGTCGCCGCGGAAGTCGTGGCCGGTCAGAAGAGCCACTTCGACGCGCGGGTGATCCCGTCGGTCGCCTACACCGATCCGGAAATCGCCTGGGTCGGCGTTACCGAGCGCGAGGCGAAGGAGAAGGGCCTGAAGATCGGCGTCGGCAAATTCCCGTGGGCCGCCAGCGGCCGCGCCATCGGCATCGATCGCACCGAAGGCTTCACCAAGTTGATCTTCGACGAAGCAACCCACCGCATCGTCGGCGGCGCCATCGTTGGTCCGCACGCGGGCGAGCTGATTTCCGAAGTCGCACTGGCGATCGAGATGGGCTCGGAAGCTGCCGACATCGGCCTCACCATTCACCCGCATCCCACCTTGAGCGAATCGATCGGCATGGCGGCGGAAATGTACGAAGGCACGATCACCGACCTCTACATGCCGAAGAAGAAGTAAGCGATCCTTGAAGATCGATCAAAAAGCCCGGGCATGCCCGGGCTTTTTTTGCTGTTGTAGGCTGGGGTGAGCACAGCGATGCCCAACTAACCCACCTGGGCAGAAAGCGAAACAGAATCCGTCGATCCTCGTGGACCGCGCAGACATCGGGCTACCGTTACGTAGCTCAATCCCCCTGCAAAAACGCCAGCTTCCGCTCCCTCGGCAACTGCCTGATCTCCCACTCCGCCCGCGACGCGCTGGAACGATCGGGATAGCTACGAAAGCCCAGCAGCCGCACTGGTGGGTTGGCGCGGGTATAACGCGCGCCACGACCAGCTGCATGTGCGGCGTACCTCGTGTCGAGGCGATTGGTGATGCCGGCGTAGTAGCTGCCATTGCGGCATTCGATCAGGTACAGGCACCACGCGCCCTTCGCTTCAGGCGTTGGCGAAACATCGGTGGCTTGCGTTGCTGTCACGGGATCTCGCTTCATGTCGGTGGCGGCGGATCAGGCCGCGCGTTCAATCGTTGTCCGCGGTTCGGGACAAGTCCGCTTCTGCAGATTACTCTGCAGCGATCACATCACGAAGAACGAGGTCGTCATGTCACTGAAAGTTTGTGTTGCAGGGGCTACCGGCTGGGCGGGCTCCGAACTGGCGCGAGGGATTGCCGAGGCCGACGATCTGGCGCTGGTCGCCGCAGTGGCACGCCGGCACGCGGGACAGAAACTGGGTGACGTGCTGGGCGAGCCGCGACTGCTGACGCCGATCTTTGCCAGTGCAACCGAGGCACTGACAAAACCCTGCGATGTGTTTGTCGAATACACCAAGCCGGACAGCGCCAAAGCGAACATCCTCGCCGCGCTGGAGCATGGGGCGCACGTGGTGGTGGGCACCTCCGGTCTCACCGATGCGGATTACGCGCAGATCGACACGGTGGCGCGTGAGCGGCAGCGCGGCGTACTGGCTTGCGGCAACTTCGCCTTGACCATGGTGCTGCTGCAGAAGTTCGCCGTGATGGCGGCGAAGTACATTCCGCAGTGGGAGATCATCGACTACGCCTACGAGGGCAAACCGGATGCCCCCAGCGGCACGGTGCGCGAACTGGCCGGACGGCTGGGCGACGTGCGCCAGCCAGCGCTGGGTCTGCCGCTGGAGCAAACCGTTGGTGTGCGTGAAACGCGTGGCGGCACGCTGGCTGGCACGCAGGTGCACGCAGTACGCCTGCCGGGATTCGTGCTTGGCGCCGAGGTGATCTTCGGTATGCCGGACCAGACGCTGACCCTGCGCCACAACGCCGGCAGCAGCGCGAAGCCTTATGTGGATGGCGCGCTGTTGGCGATCCGCAAGGTGCCCGGTCTGATCGGCCTGCATCGCGGACTGGATACTGTGCTGGAGCTTTGAACCGCTCATTGCACGATGCGCCGTGACGTGTTCGGCGACATCCGGCACTGACTCAGTGCCGGCAGCAGCCCGACTCACCGCACAGGCGGCGATGAGTCGGGTAGCTCTGTGGCTTACACCACCGTCAGGGTGACGTCGATGTTGCCGCGGGTGGCGTTGGAGTAGGGGCACACGGTGTGCGCTTTCTGCACCAAAGCTTCGGCTTCAGCGCGGGGCACGCCCGGCAGCGAGATCTTCAGCTCGACTTCGATGCCAAAGCCGGCCGGGATCTGGCCGATACCGACATTGCCTTGGACCGAGGTTTCTGCCGGAAGGGTGATCTTCTGCTGCCCGGCGACGAACTTCATGGCGCCGATGAAGCAGGCCGAGTAGCCGGCGGCAAACAGCTGTTCCGGATTGCTGCCATTGCCACCGGCGCCGCCGAGTTCGGCCGGGGTGGTCAGCTTGATGTCGAGCACGCCGTCGGACGATACGGCGTGACCATCGCGGCCGCCGGTTGCTGTGGCATGAGCGCGGTAGAGGACTTTTTCGATGGACATGTTGGCAATTCCTTAGGGTGATGTGGTGTCAGGCGCAGGTGGTGGATTTGGCCGGACTCGCCTGGTAAAGACCGGTCGCTTAAGTAATGCGCTATTAAATAGTGTGCTATGTAAATGGTAAATCTAGTGGCCTATGTCGGTGGCATCAGTCTTGGTTGGCTAGATGCCCACGCAATTGCGTCAATTGCTCTTTCAGGGCGATGACTTCGTCGAACTCACAACCGGTGGCGCAGAACACCGCGAGTGGTATGCCACCGGCCTGCTTTTTCAGCGTACGGCCTTGATCGGTCAGTGAGATGACAACCTGACGTTCGTCTTCGGTCGAGCGCAGCCGGGTAACCAGTTTTGCAGCTTCCAGTCGCTTCAGCAGCGGAGTCAGCGTGGCCGAATCAAGAAACAGCCGTTCGCCGATCTCCGACACCGTCAGCTGGTCCCGCTCCCACAACACAAGCATCACCAGGTATTGCGGGTAGGTAAGGCCGAGCTGCGACAGCAGCTTGCGGTACACCTTGTTCATCGCCAGCCCGGCCGAATACAACGCAAAACACAGCTGCTGATCCAGCTTCAGCGGTGGCTTGGAGGTGAGGTGATTGAGGGCCTTGCTCTTCATGGACCCGAAATATAGATAGTGCGCTATTTAATTGCAAGCCATTTTTTCTACGGCGCTCGGGCGGTCGTCGCTCCGTTCGATGCTGCAGCGTTGCCATGAAGGAAGCTCGCCCAAGATTCGCCACCTTCGGTGCTGTTGTCGATCGCGCTCGGCTTCGGGCTTATCCAGTGGTTTGGCTGGGAGAATGTCACGCGCGGCCTCATCGCGGTACTGGCCGGCGTTACCGGCGTGGGCAACCTGGTGTTTTTCGCGATCTCGCGCAAGCTGGACTAAGGTTCGGTGCGACGATGTCGCACCGAACCGAGGAGAGCCGCCACCATGCATGCCGACGGAACGTTTGAAGTGAAGATGGCCCCGCAGCCAGCGCAAGAGGGCGTCGGCGACGCCAGCATCGGCCGGATGACGCTGGACAAGCAGTACAGCGGCGATCTCGAAGCGACCGGCAAAGGCCAGATGCTGGCCATCCGCTCGGGCGTCGAAGGCTCGGCCGGTTATGTCGCGATGGAGCGGGTCAGCGGTACGTTGCATGGTCGCAGCGGCGAGTTCGCGTTGCAGCACAGCGGCACGATGACGCGTGGCGTACCACAGCTCAGCGTCACGGTGGTGCCCGATTCCGGTACCGGCGAACTGCTGGGGCTAGCCGGCACGCTGACGATCACGCAGACCAACGGCAAGCATTTCTACGCGTTCGAGTACACGTTACCTGACACGCGCTGATCATTAGCGTCGTGGATGGTGTGCCACCACGCGCGTCCCTACGGCACGTCGAATAGATCAGTCTGTGCTCGGTAGCTGTCCTGCTCCACGAAACCGGACAAGCCTACGCCGACCAGTCGGTAGCGGCTGTCGGCAGGGCGCTCGACACGCAGCAGCAAAGTGCAGGCAAGGTCGGCCAGTTCGTCATGCGATTGCGGCCGTCTAGCCGGGGTAAGGCTACGCGTGAGGGTGTGGAAGTCGGAGGTTTTCAGCTTTAGCACGACGGTGCGCGCGACGCGTCCCAGTTCACGTTGATGCCCGGCCCAGGCCTTCTCGGCGAGACGACGGATATGTGGCTCGAGCTCATCGAGAGTGAGGTCTTGTTGGAAGGTGTCTTCGGCTGAGACCTGCAGGGTCGGGCGATCTGGCTGCACCGCATGCTCGTCGATGCCGAGCGACAGTTCGTACAGCCGTCGGCCCCAACGACCGAAGCGCTGTTCCAATTCGGTCAGCGCAAACCTGCGCAATGTTCCGACGGTGTCGATGCCGAGCGCAGCAAGTTTCGCCTCCATCACTTTGCCGACACCGGGCAAACGTGCGACCGGCAGCGGGGTGAGGAACGCTTCGACCTGATGCGGACGGATCACGAATAACCCATCGGGCTTGCGCCAGTCCGAAGCGATCTTGGCGAGGAACTTGTTTGGCGCGACGCCGGCAGAAGCTGTGAGCTGGGTTTCCTCGCGAATGGCTGCGCGGATCGCCTCTGCCGTGGCGGTGGCCGAAGGCAGGCCGGTCTTCGTCACGGTGACGTCGAGATAGGCCTCGTCCAGCGACAGCGGCTCGATCAGCTCGGTATGCCGCGCGAAGATCTCGCGCACCTGGCGCGAGACCGTCTTGTAGCGCACGAAATCCGGCGGCACGAAAATCAGCTGCGGGCAAAGGCGTTCCGCGCGTATTGCCGGCATCGCCGAGCGCACGCCGAACACGCGTGCCTCGTAGCTCGCCGCACACACCACCGAGCGTGCCCCGCGCCATGCCACAGCCACCGGCTTACCGCGCAATGATGGGTCGTCGCGCTGCTCCACCGACGCGTAGAACGCGTCCATGTCGACATGCAGGATTTTTCGCGCGGGTGGGGCAGGCATGTTGCGATTCTAGGACGTGGCTGCTCTCGTGTAGGCGTTATCAGGCAACAGCCGGTTGTGGTCGATGCGTTCAGCCACGTGCTGCGCCAGGCGTTCGGCAGCCTGCGGGTGCGACCCCAGATGCAGGAACGGCTCGATCAGCTCCAGTTCCATGATCAGGAAACGGCCTTCGCAGATCACGCCGTCGACGCGTACATAGGCGTGGTCGCCATGTCCGATATCAGCGACTGCAGCCAGCGCGTGGTCGGCCGCGGCCAGCGTCGCGGCGCTCGGTACGATCGGGTCGGCGCTGCCGCCGAATTCGCCTTGCACGCGATAGTCGCCGGCTGCAGGGCGCTTGATCACGGCATGGCTGAACTCGCCAGCGAAATACAACAGCGACCACTCGCCGTCGCTGACGACTTCCTCTACGAACGGCTGCACCAGGTAGTCGAGCTCGGACGGCAGTTCCATCACCGCCTGTTCGAGTGCCTGGTCGCCGACGACGCCGCGCAGCGTGTGCCATGCGCCGCCGCTGACTGTCGGCTTGATCACCACCTGCCGTCCCTGCATGGCCGCCAGTACATCGGGTAGCTCGCGTGCACTGACGAGCCGGGTGGGGATGATCGCCACGCCGCGCTCGGCAAGGTCGAGCAGGTAACGCTTGTCGCTGTTCCAGCGGATCAGCTGGCTGTCGTTGATCGTGGGCACGCCGAGTTGATCGAGTCGGTCCAGCCAGTGCCGGAAAGCCGCGTAATGCTGGAAATAATCCCAGACAGTGCGAATCAGCACGGCATCGAACTGCGACCAGTCGATGTCCGGATCATTCCATACGCAGACGCGCGGCTGAAGGCCGAGCTGTTCGAGCGTGAATGCGAGATGGACGTCATCCGGTTGGATGTCCGGATAGATCGAGGCGGTAGCAAGGGCGAGTCGGCGAGCGGTAGCGTGCGTGGACATGGCGACACCTCCAGTGATTGGAAAGGGCGCCCTTGTCAGATGGGATCGCCTACCAAGCGTGGCGGAATGTCCGCTGCAGCACCCCTCGGTGGCGATAGTGCGATGGGGTTGCCACTGCACCATGAAACGGCAGAGCTTGAAGCGATGCCGGTGCCAGTGTCCCGGGGCAGTGGATGGATGTCAATTCTCGGAATGGTTCCGCTTGCGCGGTGCACGGCGCACCATTTGCCAGCAACTGATAGTCATCGACAGGCTGCCGCGAGTAGTGACTGGATACGGTAAGGGACTTGGAATGGCGGATGGTTCGCTCGCCGACCAACGCACAAGCATGTCATGCGGGACTAGTCGAAGCGGTACGCACAATGGCAAGGTACCCGCCATGACGATCGAACCCACCAATAGCTATGTCCGTCGCCTGAGCGTCTGGGACGCCGCGATGATCGTGATCGGCGGCGTGATCGGGGCGGGTATCTTTCGCACTCCAGCCACCGTCGCCGAGCGCACGTCATCGGGTACGCAGGTACTGATCCTGTGGGCCATCGGCGGTTTGCTGACGCTGGCCGGTGTGCTGTGTTACGCCGAACTGGGCGCGCGCCGGCCGCAGGCGGGCGGCACCTACGTGTATCTGCGAGAGGCCTTCGGACAGCTGCCGGCGTTCCTGTTCGGCTGGACCATGGCGCTGATCAATTACCCCGGTAGCGTAGCCGCGGTGGCGACCACGTTTGCCGACTACTTCTGCGCGGCGATCGGGTTGCCGACGATCTACGTGAAACCCGTGGCTGTCGGCGCGATTGCCTTCATCGTAGGCGTCAACCTGTTCGGCATCCGCGCCGGCGCATGGGTGCAGAACATCTTCACCGTGCTGAAGCTGGCAGCCATCGCTCTGCTGGTGGTGGTCGGGCTGGTGCTGGCCCGCGGGCATCTGGGTATCGCGCTGGCACCGGATACCGCGCACCCGGTGTCGTCGTGGGCATTTGTCGGCGCCTTGCTGCCGGTGCTGTTTGCCTACGGCGGATTCCATTATCTCAACGACCTGGCCGGCGAAGTGCGCAATCCGCAACGCACCTTGCCGCGAGCGCTGGGCATGGGCATGGCCGGCGTGGTGCTTTGCTATCTGCTGGTCAACCTGGCCTATCTGGCCGGACTGGGTCATGCCGGTCTCGCCGCCAGCCAGGCGCCGGCAGCGGATCTGCTGCGACACGTGTTCGGCCCAAGTGGCGCCACGGTCATGGCGGTGGGCATCGCCTGTTCCACCTTTGGCTACTGCAACATCGCGATTGCAGGAGGCGCACGTGTACTGCAGACGATGGGTGCGGATGGCATGTTTTTCAGCGCGGCAGGCCGGATCGATCCACGTACGCGTGCACCGCAAATTGCGCTGGCGGCGCTCGGCCTCTGGGCGATCGCGCTGACGCTGTCCGGCAGTTTCGGCCAGTTGCTCGACTACACCACGGTGGGCGAGTGGTTGTCCCACATGTTCGGCATCGCCACGTTGTTCTGGTATCGCCGGCATTTCATCGACGAGCCATCGCCGTATAGGGTGCCGTTCTATCCGTTGCTGCCACTGGTGTTTGTGATCACCGTTTTCAGCGTGATCGTGGCCACGGCCATCCACACGCCGGGTGACGCCGGCATGAGCCTGTTGATCATCGCGCTGGGCGTGCCGGTGTATTACGGCTGGCGGAAACTGCAGCGGCGCTGAGCGCTGGTGGAGTCGCCCGTGAGGCCGGCATACTGGGCGACGTATCAGCGAGGCCAGCCATCGTGAGATCCATCGTGTTAGCCCTGTTGTGTCTGGCCGGCTTGTCTGCGTGTCATGTGGATGCGTCGACGGCGCTGGTGGATCTCGGCGATCCATCGGCCATCCATCTCCAGTCCGACCACGTGCAGTCAGCGGCGACGGGCGAGTCGGTGCAGGGCTTTGGGTCGCTGCGACGGTACACATTCCAGCCGGCTGCGCAGCCGCAGTTGATCGTTACGCCCGCGCAAGGTACCTGGGACTGGTCAACGCGCGGTGAACTGCGCCTGCAGGTGCAGAACGCGATGGCTTGGGCGGTCACGCTCAACGTTGATATCGATGGTGCTGGTGGTGGCCATCTGCATGCCGCCGTGGGTCTGCCGGCGGGACCACCGCAGACGCTGGTGATTCCGCTGCATGCAGAATCACCCCGCGGCGAAGGCATGCAGGCCGGACCGCCGATGCCAACCGACGATCACGGTCAACTCACGCTGCTGGCAACCACGGTGCAGGGCACGCTCGACCTGCACAAGATCAGCGCGATCCGGCTTGGTATGCCGGCACCGAACGCGCCACAGACTTTGTTGTTCGGGCGTATCGACACCGTACCGGGCGAAGCTACGTTGCACGATGCGTATGCCGATATCGTCGATCGCTATGGGCAATTCACGCGTGGCCACTGGTCGGAGAAGATCGATTCCGATGCTGCCTTGCGCACGGCAGATGGGCAGGAGCGTGCTGACTTGGCCGCGCGTGCTTCGCAGCAACAGGATGCCGATGCCTATGGCGGACGTCTGGACGTCTCTTTGCAGAAGACTGGCTGGTTCCATACCCAGAAATCTTCGGGTCGATGGTGGCTGGTGACGCCGGACGGCCATGCGTTCTTTTCGTTGGGGGTGAACGTCGTGGCGGCTGACGGTGACCGCACCTACGTCGAAGGCCGCGAGTTCATGTTCAGGGATCTGCCGCCAGCCAGCGGCGAGTGGGCATCGTTCTACGGCAGTAGTGACAGTCGCCGTGCGGATCAGGGCGCCAGCCAAGGCATCGGCTATGACCATGGGCGCTGGTTCGATTTCTACGCGGCCAATCTCTATCGCGTCGATGGCAAGGACTGGGTGAGGGCATGGCGTTCGCGCGCCATCGATCGCTTGCAGGCATGGGGCTTCAACACCATCGGCAACTGGAGCGATCCGGCGCTGGATCAGGCACATCGGATGCCGTATACACGCTCGATCAACATCGCCGGCAACTATGCGAATGTCGCCAGCGGCTACGACTACTGGGGTCGCATGCCCGATCCGTTCGATCCGCGTTTCGTGCAGGCGGCCGAGCAGGCCGTCGCACAGGCAAGCAGCGATGTACACGACGATCCGTGGTTGCTCGGCTATTTCGCCGACAACGAACTGGCCTGGGCCGGCATCGGTCCGCAAGGGCGCTGGGGGCTGGCGATCGGCACCCTGAGTGGCGATGCGAAAAGCCCGGCTAAGCAGGCGTTCATCGCCACGTTGAAGAAGAAATATGTCGATGCGATCAAGCTGGGCAACGCATGGAATCTGCCGCTGTCCTCCTGGGACATGCTGCAGGCGCCGGGTTTCGTACCGCCCCATCCGGACGAGGCCCATCCGGCGATCGCCGACGATTACAGCGCATGGCTACGCCAATATGCCGACACCTATTTCCGCGTGGTTGCCGAAGCGATCCATCGGCACGATCCGCATCACCTGTTTCTCGGCGGCCGCTTCGCGGTGAACACGCCTGAGGCCGTCGCGGCCTGCGCGCAGTATGCTGACGTGGTCAGTTTCAATGTCTACGCCGACCTGCCGCAGCACGGCTTCGATGCAGCAGCGATGCAGCAGCTGGACAAGCCGGTGTTGATTGGCGAATTCCATTTCGGTTCCGACGATCGCGGCCCGTTCGGCAAAGGCGTGGTGTCGGTGTGGACCGAGCAGCAGCGTGGCGAAGCGTATACGCGCTTCGTCGCTGCGGCGGCGAGTGATCCAAATATCGTCGGCGCGCACTGGTTCCAGTACGTCGACCAACCAGCGACCGGTCGTTTGCTCGACGGTGAAAACAGCCACATCGGCCTGGTCGGCATAACCGATATCCCGTTTGCGGGTTTCGTCGATGCCGTGCGCAAAGCGAACAGCGCCGTGAATCACTAAGCGAGTTTGTCAAGTCCCGGACGTTGAGTTCGGCAGCGGCCAAGCAACTTCCTTCCTCGAAGGATGTTGCGCCGCAGCTTGTCACGCGTCGAAAAAGCACTATTGTCATACAATAATACTTTTCACCGATCGCATGACCTGGCCAGCCAGGCCAAAACACGAAAGAAGACGACACGACTTTCTTTGTCATCACGGTGGATCGGTGATGCGGGAGGGTGGAGATAGATGTTCACCGCAATTGACCGTGGCGCGAACCGCGTTGCTTGGGGCGTATCAGGGCAAGTGCGCGCTTCAAGGTCAGGTCTCAAAAACTAAGCCCGGGTTGGGGTCCGATGCGCATTCGCACAGTCGGTTCTCTATAGCAAATCAATAGATGGAAGGAACTTGATATGCAGCGAACGATGCTCGCACTCTCTGTACGCAATGCCTTGATGGCCGTCTTGAGTGCCGCCTGTGTCATCGGCTACACAAACGCACATGCACAGGACTCCCCGACAGCACCGACGAACAACGCCGCTGCGCCAGTTGTGGGCCAGGCGGCCACGCCGACAACGCTCCCGCCGGGCGCCCAGGGCGCCTCCGGTAGCGCCGATGGAAAAAAGGCGACCGATCTGAACGCGATCTCGGTGACCGGACAACTCGGCGCGCTCTCTCGTTCGCAAGCCACCAAAGAGGATGCGAACGGGGTGGTGGACTCGGTGTCGGCCGAGGAAGCGGGAAAA
>Ga0302235_10000508_pt1 | contig 30936 bp, 20 predicted proteins | sample II_Palsa_N3_3_FD_193577 | JGI IMG/M metagenome (GOLD analysis project Ga0302235, IMG submission 193577) | Peat permafrost microbial communities from Stordalen Mire near Abisko, Sweden - II_Palsa_N3_3 | ecosystem: Environmental > Terrestrial > Soil > Palsa > Peat permafrost | place: Sweden...
CGTCGACCCGCGCGTGGTGAGCGCGGACGGCAGGCCGGCCAACCCCGAGGACCTGCTGATCGCCTACGCCCTCGGGCTGCCGTACGCCGGGCAGCACGGAGACGACGCCAAGCGGTGGGAACAGCGCTTCGGTGAGCTGGTCGTCGACCCGGCGGAAAGCCTCGGCATGGCACCCGCACCCCCGGCGGCCCGCCAGGCCCAGCTCGACTGGGCGAGGGCGCTCTGCGACGCCGCCATGGACGCGGCGTCGCGCCGCGGCGTCCAGGTGGCGGTCGCCGTCGTCGACCGCGGCGGTGACCCGATCCAGCAGGACCTGATGGACGGCGGCCCGGCCGGCGCAGTGGCCATCGCGCAGGCCGTGGCGGGCGCGGCGGCGCTGTTCGGCTGCGACAGCGGTGACCTCGACGCCCGCTTCGGCAAGCCTGATGCCGTCGCCCGCCTCGTGGTGCCGCCGGTGCTCGGCGTCCCAGGCGGGCTGCCGGTCCGCGACGGCGGGCGCGTCGTGGCCGGCCTCGGCGTCGGCGGCGCAGGCCCGTCCATCTGCGAAGACATAAGCCGAACGGCCCTGGCCTCGTCATGAAGGGAAACCCCGGCGCCCCGGTCCGCATCGCGGTCATCGGCTGCGGCGCGATCGGAAGCCTGTACGCCGCGCACCTCGCGCGCGTTCCCGGCGTCGAAGTGTGGGCCGTCGACCCCTGGGCGGAGCACGTGACCGCGATGAACGCACGGGGATTGCGGGTCACCGGGCTGGCCGGCTTCACCGCCGCGGTCCATGCGAGAACCGACGGCAGCGACCTGCCCGCGTGCGACTTCGGCCTCGTCGCCACCAAGGCGCCGCACACACGCGCGGCCGTCGAGGGCGCCCGGGCGGCCCTGGCGAACGCCGCCGTCGTCAGCGTGCAGAACGGGCTCGGAAATGAAGAGGTCATCGCCGAGCTCGTGCCGCGTGTCATCCGCGGGAGCATCGTCACGGCCGGCGCGATCGCGGCACCCGGCGTCGTGCGGTACGACGCGCCGGGGGACTCCTGGTTCGGGCCGTTCGAGGCCCGGCCAGCGCCGATGGGCGAGGTCGAACAACTGGCCCGGCTGATCACCGCGGGCGGGCTACGGACGCACGCGCTCAAAGACGCGCGGGGGCCGCAGTGGACGAAAGTCATTTTCAACTCCGCGACGAGCCCGCTGGCCGCCCTGACAGGGCTCTCGGTGGGGCGCGTCTGCACCGACACCGGGCTTCGCCGGCAGGTCGACCGGCTGATCGCGGAGGCGGAGGTGGTCTGCGGGCAGGCCGGCATCGTCCTGACGCGCTCGCCGCGCGACGCCGTGGACGAGGCTATCGCCGAGGCGTACGACCATAAGCCGAGCATGCTGCAGGACGTCCTCGCGCGCCGGGCCACCGAGATCGACGTCCTGTCCGGCGGCATATCCGCCGAGGGACGGCGGGTCGGGGTGCCCACGCCCCTGCAGGACTGCATGGTGGCCCTGGTCCAGGGTCTCGAGCGGTCCTGGTCGCCCTAGCCAGCCGGGACGCGGCTCGCCTTGCGGGGGCCGTCGCCAATTCGTGACCTCTCGCATATAGACAATTTCACCCGTATCTCGTAACCTGACCGAAATGAAAGTAACTTTCATGATGCGAAAGTTAACCTTTCCCGTTCAGGAGCGTCCATGGAAGGGAGAGCCATGACCGCACCGACCGCCCGGCAGCTGCTGCTCGACGTCGTCGGCCTGCGTGTCACCTACGGGGGAGTCGTGGCCGTCTCCGACGTCGACCTGCACGTCGCCGAGGGCAGCGTCTACGGGCTGATCGGCCCCAACGGCGCCGGGAAGACCTCGATGGTCGACGCCCTGACCGGATATACCAAGCCCGCCGCCGGGCGGATCGTGTTCGACGGCCGGGACATCAGCCGCCTGCGCCCTTACCGGCGAGCGCGCCTCGGTCTGGCCCGCACCTTCCAGTCGGTCGAGCTGTTCGGCGACCTCACCGTCGACGAGAACCTGCTCGTGGCCTCCGAGCACGTGACCGTCGCCTCGGCCATGAGAGACCTCGTCCTGCCGCACCGGCCGCCGGACCGGACCGGCGTCGACTGGGCCATATCGGTCTGCGGTCTGGAGGATGTCGTCGACCGTTACCCGTCGGAGATCTCACTCGGCAAGCGCAAGCTGGTGGGCATCGGCCGGGCGCTCGCCCGCCAGCCCCGGCTGGTCCTGCTCGACGAGCCCGCGGCCGGGCTCGACACCGACGAGAGCCTCGAACTGGGGCGGCGGCTGCGCACCCTGCCCGAAGATCACGGCGTGACGGTCTTCCTCATCGACCATGACATGGGCCTGGTCCTGTCCGTCTGCGACCAGCTCATGGTCCTCGACTTCGGACGGCAGATCGCGGCGGGCGCCCCCGCGGAGATCCGCGATGACCCGCGCGTGATCGAGGCCTACCTAGGAGGGCATCATGCCGGCACCGGCCACTAGCGCGAGCCCCCCCGGCCACGCGCTCGTCCTCACCGGCCTATTCGCCGGTTACTCCGACGTGCCGGTCGTCCGCGAGCTCAACCTGGAGGTCCACCCGGGTGAGGTGGTGGCCTTGCTCGGCCCGAACGGTGCCGGCAAGACCACCACCCTGGAGACGATCGCCGGGCTGAACCGCCCGATCTCGGGCAAGATCGAGCTGTCCGGCGAGAACGTCGGCGGCACCCCGGCCCACCTGCTCGCCCGTCGCGGCCTCGCCCTGGTGCCCGAGGGCCGCGCGCTGTTCCCCGGCCTCACCGTCCGCGAGCACCTGCGGCTGGCGGCCAAGCGGGGGCGACGGGTTGACAGCCGCGAGGACGAGCTGCTGGAGATGCTCCCCGAGCTGCGCAAGTGCCTGGGCCGCAAGGCGGGGCTGCTGTCCGGCGGCGAGCAGCAGATGCTGGCCGTCGGCCGGGCCCTGGTGACCAGGCCCCGGCTGCTGCTCGTCGACGAGATGAGCCTCGGACTGGCTCCGGTGATCGTCGAGCGGCTCCTGCCGATCCTGCGCCGGGCCGCCGACGAGCTCGGTGCCAGCGTGCTGTTCGTCGAGCAGCACGTCGCGCTGGCGCTGGAAATCTCCGACCGTGCCTACATCCTGACGCACGGCCGGATCAGGCTCGAGGGCGCCGCCGCCGAGCTGCGCGAGCGGCGTGAGCTGCTCACCGCCAGTTACCTCGGGGAGACGGCCGCCTGATGAGGTCGCTTCCGGCCCTCCCTGACCGACAGATACAACCATCTCCGAAAGAAGCCCATATGAAACGACTCAGAACGCTCAGCGCGGCGGCCCTCAGCGTCGCCGCGCTGACCGCAGTGGGGTGCAGTTCCAGCGGTTCCAGTAGCTCGACCGGCTCGAGCACGCCCGCGGCGGGCAGCAGCTCGACCGCCGCGGCAGGCACTTTCTCGTTCGGCACGGCCAAGAAGGCGACCGGCACCCCGTACGTCTTCGGGATGATCAACGACGAGACCGGCGCGGTCACCTTCCCTGAGGCGCGCCAGGGCTCCATCGCCGCCGTCAGCTACGTCAACAACTACCTCGACGGCATCAACGGGCATCCGATCCAGATCGACGAATGCACCGGCGACGGCACGCCGGCCACCGCCGCGCGCTGCGCCAACCAGCTGGTGGCCGCGCACCCGATCGCGATCCTCGGCGCGGCCGACGTCGGCGGGCCCGCCTCGATCCCGATCTACGCGCACGCCAACCTGGCCTACCTCGGCGGCATCCCGTTCACCCCAGTGCCTGAGACCGCTCCGAACTCCGTCCAGTTCTGGTCGGTTAGCGTCGGCGACAACGCGGCCGCCGCCGTGTACGCGGGCAAGACGCTGGGCGTCAAGAGCGTGGCGCTGGTGTACTTCAGCAACGCCCAGGGCGAGTCGATCCTGCCGCAGATCACGCCGGTGTTCAAGGCCGCCGGGGTGACCACGATCAAGGACATCCCGCTGTCGCCGACCTCGCCTGACCCGAGCCCGCAGGCTGCCCTGATCGAGAGCAGCGGCGCCCAGCTCGCCTACGTCGACGTCCCGAACGGCTGCGGCAACGTGCTGAAGGCGCTGAAGAGCGTCGGCTATACCGGCAAGATCATGGGCATCGACCCGTGCGGCGCGCCGCCGGTGCTCGCCGCCGCCGCCGGCGGAGCTCAGGGTATGTACATCGCCTCACCGTTCATGCTGCAGAGCGGGAGCAACCCGCAGGCGCAGCTGTTCGAGGCGGCGATGAAGAAGTGGGCCGCGCCCGGCACGCTGATCGACTCGATCTCGACGGCCGGCTTCGCCACCGTGATGAACGTCCAGGCGGTGCTGAGCACGATCTCCGGCACGCCGACCACCGCGAGCATCCTGGCCGCGTTCAAGACCGGCACCCATCAGAACTTCCTGTCGCACCCCTACACGTGCAACGGGCAGGCCCTGAAGGGCGCCACCGCCATCTGCAACGACTACTACCTCATGAACCAGGTCGAGAACGGGGTGATTACCCAGCCGAGTTCGACCGCCTGGGTGACCTCGAAGGGCTACTTCCCGGGCCTTCCTAGCTGATGACCGCGATCGGGTCGCAGGGTTCCGCCCGCCTCCGGGCGGGCGGAACCTCTCGCCCCACCTCCGCGCCGCGCATACCGACGAGACGTAACGAGACACCATGGCCAGCTACCTCCTCTTCCTGATCCTCGGCCTGGGCTCTGGCGCCACCTACGCCATGCTCGGCCAGGGACTCGTCCTGAAGTTCCGCAGCGCTGGCGTGGTCGACTTCGCGCATGGCGCGGTGGCGATGTTCATCGCCTACGTCTTCGTCAACCTGCGCAGCTTCGGGGAGCTCGAACTGCCCGTGGTGCTGATCCCGCACCAGATCTCGCTCAACGGCGGCGCCGGGATCAACACAGGGCTCGCGATCGTCATCTCGCTCGTGTACGCGGCCGTCCTCGGCCTCGTGCTGTACGTCATCGTGTACCGGCCGCTGCGGAGCGCCTCGCCGCTCACCCGCGTCTGCGCGTCGGTCGGTGTCATGCTCGGCCTGCAGGCCATCGCGGTCCTCAACTACAGCACAGAACCCGTCGCCACCAACCCGATCTTCCCCAGTTCAGCGCTGTCGGTCGCGCACGTCACGTTCCCCGAGGACCGCCTGTTCTTCACCGGCGTGGTTGTCGTCATCTCGGTCGTGCTCGCGCTCGTCTACCGTTTCTCCCGGTTCGGCCTGGCCACCCGGGCCGGCGCCGAGAACGACCGGGGAGCCGCGCTGACCGGCATCTCCGCCAACGTGATCGCGGGCCAGAACTGGGTCATCGCGACGGTCCTGGCAGGCGCAGCCGGCATCCTTATCGCCCCGATCGCCAGCCTCGATCCGACCTCTTACACCCTGTTCGTCGTGCCCGCCCTGGCCGCCGCGCTGGTCGGCCGGTTCTCCTCGTTCTGGGTTACCGCGCTGGCCGGCTTGCTCATCGGCTGCGCCCAGTCCGAGATCGCCAAGCTCATCACCGTCTGGACCTGGCTGCCTCAGCAGGGCCTGTCAGATGCGCTCCCGTTCATTGTCATCATCGCGGTGATGGCGCTCCGCTCGCGCTCTGTGCTCGCTCGCGGCGGCGAGGCGGCCGAGCGCAACCCCTCGGTCGGCCGCCCGAAGACGCCGCTGCGTACCGCCGCCGTCTGCCTCGTGGTCGGCCTGATCTTCCTGTTCGTCCTTAACAGCGTCCTTCGTTTCGCCTTCATCTCCTCGCTGACCGTCACCTGTATCGCCTTGTCAGTCGTCGTGCTGACGGGCTACGTCGGCCAGGTGTCGCTGGCCCAGATGTCGCTGGCCGGCATCGGCGGCTTCATGCTCGGGCACATCTCCACCAGCTGGGGCATCGGCTTCCCGTGGTCGCTTATTCTCGCCGGGCTCTGCGCGGTGCCCGTCGGATTGATCATCGGCCTGCCGGCCCTGCGGCTGCGCGGCGTGAACCTGGCCGTGGTGACCCTCGGGTTCGCGGCGGCGATGGACGCCGTCGTGTTCACCAGCTTGTCCTTTACCGGCAGTACGGCCGGCCTGCCGATTCCGGCGCCGCGGCTGCCCGGGCTGAACCTGGGGATCACCCAGGGCAAGGCTTATCCCACCTTCATCTTCGGCGTGCTCGTGCTCCTCGTCGTGATCTTGCTCGGGCTGCTCGTGGCCCGGCTCCGACGAGGCCCGGCCGGCCGCATGCTGCTGGCGATCCGCTCCAACGAGCGCGCGGCGGGCTCGGTCGGGATCAACGTCGCCCAGGGCAAGCTGATGGCGTTCGGGCTCGCCGCGTTCATCGCGGGCATCGGCGGCGCGCTGACGGGCTACATGCAGGGCGAACTGACCGCTGACAGCTTTGCCGCGTTCACCTCGATCGCCCTGCTGGCCATCGTGTTCGTGGCCGGGGCCGGGCGGATCGCCGGTGCGGTCGTCGCGGGCATCATGTTTTCCGCCGCCGGGCTGTTCGTCACCTTCCTCAACCTCCACCTGAACGTCGGCAAGTACCAGGCGATCGTGGCCGGCATCGCGCTTGTGCTGACCGCCGTCCAGAACCCCGACGGCCTGACCAGCACCGCGACCGGCAAGGGCCCGGCGGTGGCGCTCGCCAAGCTCCGGGACCGCGCCGCCGATGAGTATCACAAACGCCTCCCAGGCCGGGCCGGCTCCGGGCCCAACGTCGAGGGCGACAAGCGCGACGTCCACCACCCGGTTGTCTGAGACTCCCCGCCCGGATCACCTGCGGGTCGAGCACCTCGCCATGGCCTTCGGGATCGACACGACGCGGCCGCGGCTCTCGTGGTGGCTGCCAGACGGCGCCAGCCAGCAGTCCGGCTACCGGATCCGCACCGACAACGGTTGGGACAGCGGCCACGTCACGAGCGAGGAGAGCGTGCTCGTCGGCTACGGCGGCCCGCCGCTGCGGTCCGGCGAGCGCGTCAGCTGGCAGGTCAAGGTATGGACGGAGCAGGGCGAGAGCGAGTGGTCTGCGCCGCAGTGGTTCGAGCTCGGGCTGCTCGGGCCTGGTGACTGGTCGGCGCGGTGGATCACACCGGCCGAGCCGGGGCCCTCGCCCGCGGGCCAGCGACCGGCGATGTTCGTGCGCGGCGAGTTCGGACTCGGCCAACCGGCCGTCCGGGCCCGCCTGTACGCCACGGCTCACGGCATCTACGAGGCGTTTCTCAACGGAGTGCGGGTCGGCGACGCCGAGCTCACCCCCGGCTTCACCGAATACCGCCGGCGCCTGCAGGTGCAGGCCTACGACGTCACCGCCCTGCTGCGACGCGGGCGCAACGCCCTCGGCGCGATCCTGTCCGACGGCTGGTTCCGCGGCCAGGTGGGGTTGCCTCGCGCCCATGACCAGTGGGGCTCGGAGCTGGGTCTCCTCGCCCAGGTGAACGTCGAATTCGCCGACGGCTCGCGTGCCTGGGCCGGCACCGGCCAGGGCTGGTGCAGCGCGCCGTCGCACATCGACGCGGCCGACCTGATCGCCGGGCAATCGGCCGATCTCCGTCGCCGTCCGCAGGGATGGAGCGATCCCGGCTTCGGCGATGCCGGCTGGGAGCCGGTCACCGTCACCGTCACCGACGACGGCTACGCCAACCTCGTCACCGACGACGGCTACGCCAACCTCGTCACCGACGACGGCTACGCCAACCTCGTCGCCTCGCCGGCGCCGCCGGTTCGCGCGGTGGCCGAGCTCCCGGCCGTGTCGGTGCGCCGGGTTCGGCGCGGTCAGGTGTTCGACCTCGGCCAGAACGTGAACGGCTGGGTACGGCTAAAGGACCTCGGTCCGGCCGGGACCGCGATCACGCTGACCCACGGCGAGGCGGTCGACTCAGCTGGCGACGTCACCACGCGGCACCTCGACGTGGACCTGCCGTTCATTCCGGAGCCGCTGCCGGCCGGGCAGGTCGACCAGGTGGTCTCGGACGGGCGGGGGGAGGCGTTCGAGCCTCGTCACACCACCCACGGGTTCCGCTACGTGCGCGTCGAGGGCCATCCGCACGCGCTGACCGCCAGCGATCTGGCCGGCGTCGTCGTCCACACCGATCTGACCCGCGCCGGCTGGTTCCGCTGCAGTGACGAGCGCATCAACCGCTTGCACGAGGCGGCCGTCTGGAGCTTCCGCGGCAACGCCTGCGACATCCCGACCGACTGCCCCACGCGCGAGCGGGCCGGCTGGACCGGTGACTGGCAGGTCTTCGTGCCGGCCGCGGCCTTCCTCTACGACGTCGCCGGGTTCACCACCAAATGGCTGCGCGATCTTGCCGCCGAGCAGTGGTCAAGCGGCGTTGTCGCCAACCTGGCGCCGAGCCCGCCCGCGGAGTCCGAGGGTGGCTTCCTGGCCGAGATGAACGGCTCGGCCGGCTGGGGGGACGCGGCCGTGATCGTTCCGTGGGAGATCTACCGCGTCTACGGCGACCGGCGCCTGCTGGAGGAGCAGTGGCCGTCGATGGCCGCGTGGCTGGGCTACGTCGAACGCGCGGCCGCCGGCGCGCGCCACCCTGAGCGCGCGGCGCGCCGTCCCGAGCCGCTCGGCCACGAGCGCTACGTGTGGGACTCCGGCTTCCACTTCGGGGAATGGCTCGTTCCCGGCGCGGACCTGAAGGGGCCGGAGGAGTTCGAGGAGTTCCGGCGCAGCGATAAAGCCGACGTGGCGACGGCTTACTTCGCCTATTCGGCGTGGCTGATGAGCCAGATCGCGGCGGTGATCGGGCGTGGCGGCGACGCACAGCGGTACCGGCACCTCGCCGACCGGGTGCGCGCCGCCTGGCAGGCCGAGTTCATCGGCCCGGACGGCCGGCTGCACCCCGACACCCAAGCCAACCACGTCCGCGCGCTCGCCTTCGGCCTCGTTCCAGCCGAGCTGCGCGCGGATGCAGCCGCGCGGCTGGTGGCGCTGATCCGCGCGGCCGGCACTCATCTCGCGACCGGCTTCCTGGCCACCCCCCAGCTCCTGCCCGTGCTCGCCGATACCGGGCATCTGAACGTCGCCTACGAACTGCTGTTCACCGACACGATGCCGTCGTGGCTGTACATGATCGACCGGGGGGCGACGACCGTGTGGGAGCGCTGGGACGGAGTCGACGCGGACGGTGTCCCGTTCGAATCGCTCAACCACTACTCGAAGGGCGCCGTCATCGCGTTCCTGCACCGGTACGTCGCGGGGATCCGGCTGCTGGACAGCTCTCCTGGCTACCGGCACTTCCGGATCGAGCCGCGGCCAGGTGGCGGGATCACCTGGGCGCAGGCCCGGCACGACAGTCCGTACGGGCGGATCGAGTCGGCCTGGCGGCTCGACGGCGGGAAGTTCGAGCTGGCACTGACCGTCCCGCCGGGAACGACGGCCGAAGTCGCGCTGCCGGACGGGTCCCTGCGGACGGTGGCATCAGGCCGGCACACCCTTCGGCCATAGACACGTTTCGGCCGGCCATAGACACGTTCGCCGCCTAGCGAGGCGGCGCCGCGCTGGATACGGTGTCTGCTGCTCCGGACGGCGTAGTGGGGGCCGCGCTAGCCGACGTAGCGGGAGTCGCGCTGGCCGCGCTAGCCGCTTCCCTGAGCTGCTGCAGGCGCAGCTTGGACGGGAGCAGGACGATGGCGAGCACCACGCCGAGCCCGAATAGGCCCGCCGACACGGCGAAGGCGACCGTATAGCCGTGGGTGGCCGCTGCGGCGATGGCGAGACGGCCAGCGTGGTGGGTGACCAGGAAGCTGGCCGTGGCGCTGAGCGCGATCGTGCTCAGCGCCGAGGTGCCGATGGACCCGCCGACCTGCTGCATCGTGTTGACCATGGCGGACGCGACGCCGGAGTCCTCCCGCCGGACCCCGGCCGTGGCTGTGTTGATCGCCGGCGCGATGATCATGCCGAAGCCGAGCCCCATGACGAGCAGGGCGGGCAGCACGCCGCTGGCGTAGCCGGAGGTCGGGGTCAGCTGGGTCAGGTAGGTCATCGCGCCGCCGCCAAGCACCATCCCGATGGTGATGAGCACCCGGGGCCCGAACCGGGGCAGCGTCACGATCGACGAAGTATTGGAGCTGATCAGGATGCACCCGAACATGGGCAGGAAGGCTAGGCCGGTGGTGACCGGACTGTATCCCTTGACCTGCTGCAGGTAGTAGGTCAAGAACAGGAAGACGCTGAAAATCGCGATGCCGGCCACGCCGACGGCCACGTAAGAACCGCCGCGGGTGCGGTCCAGGATCACCCGGAGCGGCAGCAGCGGCTGCCTCACCCGCTGCTCGGCGAAGCCGAAGGCGGCCAGCAGCACCACGCCGAGAACCAGGGACCCGAGGGTCAGGGGAGCGGTCCAGCCGCCGGTCTCGGCGTGCGAGAAGCCGAAGACGAGACAGAACAGGCCCGCCGACCCCAGCAGCGTTCCGGCCCAGTCCATCCGCGGGCGGCTGGCTGGCTTGTTGGACTTTATGTACATCAGCGCGCCGGCCACGGCGACCGCGGCGAAGATCAGGTTGACGTACAGCGCCCAGCGCCAGGAGAGGTACTCGGTGAGGACCCCGCCGAGGATGAGGCCCACGGCGCCCCCGCCGCCCGCTACGGACCCGAAGACGCCGAACGCCCGGCCCCGTTCGCGGGGGTCGCGGAAAATGCTGATGAGCGTGCCCAGCGCGGCCGGGGCGAGGATCGCGCCGAACGCGCCCTGCAGCGTGCGCGCGGCCACCAGCATGCCGAAGGAGGTCGCGGCTCCGCCCAGTGCGGAGGAAGCCGCGAATCCGATCAGTCCCGTGATGAAGACCCACTTGCGACTGAACATGTCACCGATCCGGCCGCCCAGCAGCAGCAGGCTGCCGAAGGCCAGCGCGTAGGCCGTGACCACCCACTGCCGCTCGCTGTTGGGGAATCCGAGCGCGTGCTGGGCGGAGGGCAGCGCGATATTCACGATGGTGGCGTCAAGAACCACCATCAGCTGGGCGATGGCGACGATGACCAGGATCAGCCAGCGATGGTCGCGGGCCGGCGACTGGCCCTCAGTGTGCGGTGCTGTCATGGAAACTCATCTCTTCCGCATGCGGATCGCTGGTGCTTAGCGGCGCCATCGCGTCGTCGAGGGTCTGCAGCAAGCGCGCCATCGTGGCCCGTTCGTCCGCCTCAAGCGCACCGAAGACCTGTTTCATCAGCCGCGCACGCGCGGCGTCAGCCACGGCGAGCGCGGCCTCACCCTCGCTCGTGAGCGCGACAAGCAGGGCCCGGCGGTCCGTCGGATCCGCGTGCCTGACCGCTAGACCATCACGCTCGAGCGTGTCGACCAGTTCGGTGATCGTCCGCGGTGCGACCCCGAAATCGGCCGCCAGGACGCTCGGCCGGGCGGCCCCGCCGAGCTGAAGCTGGGCCAGCACCTTGGTGCGGGCCAGGGTCAGCCCGCACGCGCTCATGCCGTCGTCAAAGACCCGGCGCATCCGGTGGTGGACCTCCAGGTAGAGCTGGCCAAGCTGCTCCGGTGACGTCATCCTCGCCGCATTTCTGTAAGGCGCCTCATAGTGAGGGTGCTCACTAATGTACCGCACGATGCTCTGCTCGTACTCGTCGAGGGTGCGGGCTAAGCGGCGAAATTCGACGCGCTGGGGATGACAGGAGCCGATGACGCCCAGGGAGATGACTTCGGCCCAGGCCGCTCGCAACGCGGCATCTCGCAAGATCCGCCACAAGGCGGACGAGTCGAGTAGGTAGCGGATCACGCGGCCGGATCTTTGTCAGCCGCCCGCCGGTGCTCCCAGTCCTCAAAATCTCATCCGGTAGCCAGCGCCGCACAGGGCCGGCGGCACCCGACGGGCCTCCACCTAGCGGATCCGCCGGGCCTCGGCCGGGGTAACCCTCCGAGAAACCGTCAAACCACCCTAAATACCAACCAAAGCGGCGTGGCGCGGTGCTGCCGCCGTATGATCGGGCCGCACCGATGGACCATTGGGCCGGTCCTATGCGGCCCCATGGTCCATAGGTCCGGTGCCGGCGCGGCCCGCGGGCGGCCGGGCCGGGGTGAGGGCTGCGGCGGTTGCAGGCGGGATGCCGGGCTTGGAGCTGGCCGACAGCGCGGACCGCTCAGCGCACGAATGTGCGGCGACCGCGCGAGGCTGACCCGCAACTCGCAGGGTGCCAAAATCGAGTACACCAGAACCGGATCCCGCGACGGGCAAGAGCAGCGGTCCTGCGCCGGAGCCGGACCGAACCGTCAGGCGTGCCTGGCGCGCGGAACTCGGCGCCACCACCGACGCCGGCCGGTACGGGCCAGGGTCGCCACCGCGGACGTGCCGAACCCCTCATCCTCAGGTTGTGCCGCCATAGCTTGAGGGGGCCGGGTCGGCGGACGCGGCCTCCTAGGCTCGCGGACGCCCGCGAGCCCCGGCCCGCCGCGTCGGCGGGCGAAAGGCAGGTGCTGCCAGACCCAGACCAGCCACCGTCTCAGGCCGGTCCTGGGCAGTCGTGGCGTCATGTCATCAAGATATACCGCGTCTCGTTCTTCCGCTAGGTGTTGTCCTGCCCTGGCGCCTCGGGGCAGGACAACAATCACGCGGCCTCAGTCAGTGCAGCCGCAGCCGATGCACGCAGGGTCATCGCAGTACGCGCAGCTCATCATGGGATCACCTCCCTTCGGTGACGGTGACGGTGACGGTGACGGTGACGGTGACGGTGACGGGGACGGGGACGGTGGCGGGCACCACGTCCCCGGGGCTGGATCGGGACAGGCTGGCCCAGGGATGGCGGTGAGCATGCCGGTCAGCTGACCGCGCAGCTCGGTCAGCCGGATGATCTCGCCGTCGATCTCCTCCAGCCGTCGGCGCAGCAGGCTCGCGGCCGGTTCGCACGGGCAGGTTCCGGTGTCGCGCACCGCGAGGAGCTGGGCGATGTCTCCCAGCCGCAGGCCGAGCCGCTTGGCGCCGCGGATGAACCGGAGCCGGTCGACGGCCTGGCCGTCGTAGCGGCGGTGATCCCCGGCGGTGCGGGCGGGAGCCGGCAGCAGCCCGGTGCGCTCGTAGTACCTGATGGTGTCCGCTCCGAACCCCGTCTGGGCCGCGAGCTGGGTGATGGACAGCCCGCTGTGGATCTGTGTCATGCTCATGGCCCTACGGTAGAACCTGGACCTAGCTCCAGAGTCAAGCCCGAGAGCTGGCCGATGAGCACTGACTTCAGCGCGGGGCGCACACCCTGCGGCTGCTCGACCCGCCGCTCAGCTGACGTTCTCCGGGGCAGGCCTGATCGACGAGAGCCCGTCGGCCCGGGCCAGGCGCGCCAGCCCCGCGTGCATGCGCCGCGGCCACAGCGGTCCGCCGTAGATGAACCCGGTGTAGGCCTGCACCAGGGTGGCGCCGGCCCGCAGCCGTTCCCAGGCGTCGTCCGGGGTGTCGATCCCGCCCGCCGCGATGAGCACCAGCCGGTCGCCCGCCCGGGCCCGCAGCCGGACCAGCACCGCGAGTGCCCGGTCCCGCAGCGGCGGCCCGGACAGCCCGCCCGCCCCCGCGGCCGCCACCTCCGACGGCGAGCTGGCCAGCCCGTCCCGGGAGATGGTGGTGTTGGTCGCGATGATCCCGTCGAGCCCGAGCTCAAGCGCCAGCTCCGCGACCGCGTCGACGTCCGCGTCGGCCAGATCGGGCGCGATCTTTACCAGCAGCGGGACACGCCGTCCGGTGACGGAGGCGTCAAGGGCCTCCCGCACCGCGACCAGCACCGGCCTGAGCTGTTCGGTGGCCTGCAGGTCGCGCAGCCCCGGCGTGTTCGGTGAGCTGACGTTGACCACCACGTAGTCGGCCACGCTGGCCACCGCCCGCGCGCTCGCCGCGTAGTCGGCGGCCGCCGCCGCGGCCGGCACGACCTTGGTCTTGCCGATGTTGACCCCGACGATCACCCCGCCGCCACGCCGCCTCAGCCGCGCCGCCGCCGCCGCCGCCCCCGCGTTGTTGAATCCCATCCTGTTCACCAGCGCCCGGTCCGTCGGCAGCCGGAACATCCGCGGCCGGTCGTTACCCGGCTGCGCCCGCGCGGTCACCGTGCCGACCTCCACGAACCCGAACCCGAGCGCCCCCAGCCCGCGTATCGCCCGCGCGTCCTTGTCAAACCCGGCCGCTAGCCCGAGCGGCCCGGGAAACTCCATCCCGAGCGCCCGCACCCGGAGCACCGGATCCCGCGGCCCGAGCCACCGCCGGAACACCCCCGGCACCATCGGCACCAACCCGAGCACCCGGATCAGCCCGAACCCAGCCCGATGCGCCGCCTCGGCCGGCACCCGTCGCAGCAGCACCCGGTACAGGAACCGGTACATCGCCTCACCCCAGAGCATTATCCCGAACGGCCCGTGGTGCTTCTCCCACCACCCTCTCCGCCTCGACTGGCCTGTGCCCCCGCCCCCGCCAGACAAGCCTGTATCCCGCCTGTTCTAACATCTAGTGAGAATATGGCTACATTAAGTGATAGCCGGAGGGTTCGATGAGATCACGCGAAGCGAGGTCAGCGCAGTGCTCAGGAGCGTCAGAAGGCAGGCCCGGTGAACCATGCCATGCTTTACATCGAGGACAACGATCTTAACGTCACCCTGATTGAAGCGCTGCTCAGGCGGCGCCCTCACATCGAGTTGCACGTGGCCACGAACGGCCGTGATGGCGTCCAGGCCGCCATCGACAAGTTGCCCGGCCTCATCCTGCTCGACAATCGCCTCCCCGACGCCACGGGCGGCGAAATCCTGCGAGAACTCGGCTCCGCGCCGGCCACTGCGGCGATCCCCGTGGTGATACTCAGCAGCGACTCAGGCGACGTCATAGCTCAGCTGCTTGCTAACGGAGCCGCCGAAGCTGTCCTGAAGCCGTTCGATATTCACGACTTCATAGCCATGATTGATCGCTACTTGCCCTGACCGCCACGGGAACTCAGGCGACGAGCTCGGATTCGCCGGTGAAGGCGTCCCAGAGCGCGGCGTAGGTCCCATCGGCGGCGAGCAGTTCGGAGTGCGTCCCGGCCTCGACGATGCTGCCCTGGTCCAGGACCACGATGCGATCCGCGCGGGCGGCGGTGGTCAGGCGGTGCGCGACCACGATGGTGGTGCGCGCCGCGGTCAGCTGGCCGATGGCGCGGTTCACCGCGGCCTCCGCCGCTAGGTCGAGCGCCGCCGTGGCCTCGTCGAGCAGCAAGATGGCGGGGTCGGCCAGCTGCGCCCGGGCCAGCGCGATGAGCTGACGCTGGCCGGCCGACAGGTTGCGGCCGCGCTCGGAGACCTCGTGGTTATAGCCGCCGGACAGCCGGATGATCATCTCATGCGCGCCGGTCGCCCGGGCCGCGGCCTCCACCTCGGCGTCACTGGCGCCCGGTCTGGCGTACGCGATCGAGTCGCTGACCGTCCCAGCGAACAGGTAGGACTCTTGCGGGACAACGCCGAGTTGATGCCGGTAGCTGGCCAGATCGAAGGTACGGACGTCGGTGCCGTCGACCAGGACCCTGCCGCTGGTCACGTCGTAGAAGCGGGCGATGAGCTTGACCAGCGTGGACTTGCCCGCCCCGGTCTGGCCGACCAGGGCGACGGTCTCGCCGGGCTCGATGGTCAGGTTGATCCCGGCCAGCGCATCGGCGTCGGTGTTGGTGTAGCTGAAGTTGACGTCGCGCAGCTCGATGCGGCCCCGCAGCCTGCCTGGGGTGACGGGCTGGCTGGCTGGCGGCGTGGAGGTGCCGAGCCGGAGCAGGTCGGTGATCCGGTGCAATCCGACCATGGCCTGCTGGTAGCCGTCGAAGACCTGGGACAGCTGCTGGACGGGGGAGAAGAACAGGTCGATGTAGAGCAGGTAGGCGATCAGCGCGCCCGCCGTGAGCTTGCCGTCCCGCATCTCGCCGGTGGCGAGGACCAGGACAATCGCTCCGGCCGCGGTGGACAGGGTCTGCACGAACGGGAAGTAGATGGCGATGTAGCGCTGGGCGCGCAGCCGGGAGACCCGGAACGCGTTGCTGAGCGCGCCGAACCGGTCCCGGTTGACCGGCTCACGGCGGAACGACTGCGTCACCCGCAGGCCGGCCACGTTCTCCGCGAAGTCGGCGTTGACGGCGGCGACCTTTTCCCGCGCTTCGGAATACGCCTTCGCTGACTTCTTCCTGAACACCAGCGTCGCTACCACCAGCACCGGGAAGATGGTCAGCACCGCGAGGCCCAGCTCGAGGTTGATGATGAGCAGCGCGGCGAGCACGCCGAAGAAGGTGAGCACCGAGCTGACCATGGTGATCAGCCCGGTCTGCAGGAAGGAGGACAGCGCGTCCACGTCGGTGGTCATTCTGGTCATGATCCGGCCGGACTGCTCGCGCTCGTAGAAGTCGAGGCCGAGGCGCTGCAGCTGGGCGAAAAGCTTCACCCGCAGGGTGAACAGGAGCCGTTCGCCGTTGCGTCCGACCACCATCGTCTCGGCGATGTTGACGACCCAGTCGGCCAGCACGATGGCGAGCCCGATTAGTGACACGACCACGATCGCGTGGAAGAGCTTGGTCTCCACGCCGTTGTCGATGCCGTTCCTGACCAGCGCGGGCAGCGCCAGCCCGGCGACCGCGTCGAGGCCGTCGAGGACCAGCCCGATGATCAGCGCGACCGCGAGCGGCCTCAGTAGCCGGCCCAGCGAGAACTGCCGGTCCGCGGCCCGCGCCGGGCCGATCTCCACCTGCGGCACGTCCTTGGCCGGCGGCAGCGCATCGACCTGGGCGAGCAACTCGGATGACGGTGGCAGGCTGGCGAACGTCCCGGTGATGTTCCCGGCACCCGCGCCGCCGGCCCGGCCGCGTCCGCGGCCGCCGCCAGCCACGCCTGCTCCGACCAGCGCCCGCCCGCGCCCGTCAAGCACGTCTTCCACGGTGTGAGCCGCCCGCGGCCGGACCAGGGGGGCAGCCAACCCGAGCCCAGCCGCTGACCCAAGTCCGGCTACCGGCCCGAGCCCGTCCGGTGTCTCCTCGTCCGGGCCGGTGATGAGCTTCCGGTACAGCGGGCAGCGCTCGTTCAGTTCCTCCTGGGTACCGGTGTCGGCGACCCGGCCCTGGTCGAGGACCACGATTCGGTCGGCCAGGTTCAGCGTGGACCTGCGGTGCGCGATGATCAGCGTGGTGCGGCCCCGCATCACCTCGCGCAGCGCGGCGTGGATCTCCGCTTCCAGGCGCGGGTCGATAGCCGAGGTCGCGTCGTCGAGCAACAGCAGCCGGGGGTCGGTCACCAGCGCCCGGGCCAGGGCCACCCGCTGCCGTTGCCCGCCGGAGAGCGTGAGGCCCTGCTCGCCGACCATGGTGTCGTAGCCCTTCGGCAGCCTGACGATGAACTCATGAGCCTGCGCCGCCTTGGCCGCGGCGACGATCTGCTCCCGGGTGGCGTCCGGCCGGCCGTAGCCGATGTTGGCGCCCACCGTGGCGGAGAACAGGAAACTGTCCTCCATGACCAGGCCGATGGCGGAGCGCAGGGATTCTTGGGTCACGTCCTTGATGTCGCGTCCGCCGATCCGGACCGAGCCGCTCTGCGGGTCGTAGAAGCGCGGCAGCAGGAGCGCGATGGTGGACTTGCCCGACCCGGACGCGCCGACCACCGCGACCGTCTCGCCCGGTTCGACGCGGAGCGACAGGCCGCGCAGCACCGGTTCGGCGGGCAGGTACCCGAAGTGGACGTCGTCGAAGCTGATGCCGGTCGCATCTGCCGGCAGCGCCGCCGCGCCAGGCTTGTCGGTGATGGTCGGGCGCGAGTCGATGATGTCGAACACCCGGATGACGCTCGCTCGTGCTTCCTGACCGATGGTGACCATCATCGTGAGCGTCCGGACCGGGCCGCTCATCTGGGCCAGGTACGCCGAGAACGCCAGGAACGTGCCGAGGGTCAGCGATCCGTGAATGGCGAGCCAGCCGCCGAGCGCGAGCACGCCTACCATGCCCAGCGAAGGGATAGCGGTGAGCGCGGGGTTGTACCTGGCCGTCAGCCGGATCATCCGCAGCCGGGACGCGAACAGGTTCGAGCTCGCGTCTTCCAGCCGCTCTTGTTCCTGCTCCTCCTGGCCGAAGCCCTTGACCACGCGCACGCCGCCGATGGCCTCGTCGACGATGCCGGCCACATCGCCGGTCTGCTGCTGCGAGTGCCAGCTCGCGGGGAACAGCCGGCGCCGCGACGCGAGTGCGATCATCCACAGCGCCGGCGCGACCAGCACGGTGACGATGGTGAGCACCGGCGACAACACCACCATGATGCCGATCGACAAGATGAACAGCGCGAGGTTCCCCAGTGTGATCGGCACCATGGACAGGATGCTCTGCACCATGTTCAGGTCGGAAATGGACCGGCCGACCAGCTGCCCGGTGGAGATCTCGTCCTGGCGCGCGCCGTCAAGGCGGGTAAGTGAGTCGAACAGCTCGGTGCGCAGCTCATGCTGTATGTCGAGCGCAAGCCGGCCGCCGTGATAGCGCCGCAGGTAGATGCCCGCGAAGTTGACGGCGGCGGCGATGAGCAGCAGGCCCGCCAGCGGCCAGATCGACTGCCGGTGGGTGACGATGACGTCGTCGATGATCTTCCGCTGCACCAGGGGGATCGAGGCGGTCGCGACGGTGGCCACCAAGGCCCCGCCGAGCGAGATGAGGACGCTGCGCCGGTGATGCCAGCAATACCCCCACAGTCGTCGAAGCCACCCGTTTTTCGATGCCCCCGTGCTCCTCGTGTGCCCTGTCCTCCTTGACAGCGTTACCGCCCCACCTCGCGTCTCGTCCCCGACGAGAGGATTAACAGCCTGGCCTGTCGATTCATTTCCCTAACTAACCATCTAGCCGGGAAACACCGGGGAGAGCCGCTGCGGTCAGCGGTACCCGTCGTCCAGCGTCCGTGAGGGGGGAGGGGCGGGCTCGGGGTAACCGCGGCGAATCACCCGGTGCCGCGTGGCGCGCATGGAGACCCCGCTGATCAGGGAGCCGATGGCGATGCCGAGCACCAGGTTGACCAGGGTGGTGGCCGCCTTCTGAGACAGCGGCGCCGCCGTGCTGAACGGGAATACCACCGCGATCACCGTGGCCAGCCCGATGATCCAGGTGAAGAACAGGCGCGGTCGCGGCGTAGACAGCAGCAGGAGGTGCATGAGCGCCGTCGCGAACAGTGCGATCGCTGCGGACGCGAACACGTACCCCGCCGTGGACGCGGCGCCCCAGGCTCCGTCACGCCGCGGGGCAAGAATCGGGATAGTGAACAGCCACCGGCACACCAAGATGCCGACCAGCGCGATCAGCGCCGCGACGACTGCGGTCGCCGCCCCGCCCGACCACAGCGTCCTTCCGTCCACCCGGCGCTGGAACTCAGGTTCCGGTTCCTGACTGCCCATCGGAATTGTCATTGCTCGCCTTAGGTCAAACAGCCTGTCCCTACAGAATTAACCTCTTGGGCGTCGCCCGAAACCCGCGGGCGCCCAAACACTCACGCTAGGGCCAAACTCGCCGAAAAGCCGCCGACCGGGTGAGGGGACGGGGACAGCGGAAGTAGATCGATAGAGTGTGCCAGTCACCAGCCAGCCCTAGGCCACCGCCACAGACACCATCGGGTAGCCACTGGCCCCGTTCGGTTCCGGCGGCTCCGCCAGGCTGGTCTGCGTGTAGCCGGTCGCGTCGGTGGCACGTGCCTCGATCATGTGGTTCCCGTGCGGCGCGTCCCACTCCCAGACCCACTGCCGCCAGCTGTCGATGCCAGCCACGGCGGCCAGCGTGGCCTGGTTCCATGGGCCGCTGTCGACGCGCACGTGCACGGCGTCGATGCCCTTGTGCTGGGCCCAGGCCACGCCGGCGATCGCCGTCCGGCCCGCCGAGAGCTGGTTAGAGCCGCTTGGCACGTCGATGCGGCACTCCGTCTTGATAGGCGCCTGCTGAGACCAGCCGCGCTGGGCCCAGTAGGCGTCGTTGTTCGCGAACGTGGTCACGTTGATGTCCGTCACCCACTTGGTCGCGGACACGTATCCGTACAGGCCGGGAACGACCATGCGGGCGGGGAAGCCGTGCGCGACCGGAAGTGCGGTGCCGTTCATCGCCACCGCGAGCAGCGCGTCACGGCCGTCCATGACGGTCTGAACTGGCGTGCCCGAGGTGAACCCGTCCACCGAGGTGCACATTAGCTGGTCCGCCCCGGCCTGGATTCCGGCCTCGCGCAGCAGGTCACCCAGGCTGGCGCCCAGCCAGAGGGCGTTGCTGATGTACGGGCCGCCGACCGGGTCGGACACGCAGCACAAGGTGACGTAGTCCTCGATCAGCGGCCGCTTGAGCAGCTCGTCGAAGCTGAGGGTGATCTCGCGGTTCACCATGCCGTGGATCCGCAGCTGCCAGCTGCCTGGATCTACCTGCGGCAAGACGATCGCGGTGTCCACCCGGTAGAAATTCGCGTTGGACGTGATGAACGGGGAAATTCCCGGCACGTTGAGATTCACGCCGGGAGGCAGCGCCGCGGTCGCCGATGGCCTGGGAATGCGCAGTGCCTTCTGCGCGGTCGCCACGCTGCCCCGCTCGGCCAGCAGCCGTCCCGCCAGCCCGGCCCCGGCCGCGATGCCCGCGGTCGCCGCGCTGGCCTTCAGGAAACTCCGGCGCCGCGGCTCAGCCCGGTCGAGTCCCCCGTCCTCGTCCAGTTCCTCGGGCTCTCCTTCCCGGTCCACCCGAGGCGGCAGGTCAGGCGCGGCCGGCAGGTCGGTCGCCTCACCGGGCACTCCGGCCCAGGTGTCCACCCACGGCGCCTTCGTCCAGGTACTCGGACCGCGCCGGGCCGCCGGGCTGGTCAGGGGGATGAGGAAATACATGACGGCCACCGCCGCCGCCGTCGCGGCCAGGGTAGGCAGCAAGCTTGCGACGTTCGCGGTGGGACGGGTCGCGGCGGCGGTCAGCCCGACGATCGCGAACACGGCCAGCCCGGCCATGCCGTACGACAGCCGCCGCGTGGCCGCCGCGCCGATCACGGCCGCGAAGATCGCGAGCACGACGAGGATGCCGCTGACCAGGACGAGCTTGTCGTCCGAGCCGAATTCGCTGATGGCGAAGTTCTTCAGCCATGGCGGCGTGAAGTCGATCTGCAGCTGGCCGACCGCGACCACCGGTGATCCGTCGGCGCCGGTCAGGCCGGCCACGAACTGGCCCACGCCGAGCGCGGCGGCGGCGGCCAGCAGGCCGGCGATAGCGCCGCGGCCCGCCCGGCCGCGGTCCCGGTCATCCCGGCGGCCGGTTCCGCTCCCCTTCAAGGTCATGTCCTTTATTCGTTGCGGCGCAGGCGCAGGTTTGCTCGGCCGGGCGATTATTCGTGGCCGAGGCGGCAGGGGATTACCTCCAACCGCCAAACCCTAGCGGTTCCTGCTACGAATAACAGTTGTGAATGGTGCTGGTGCTAGCCCGGGGGGGCGACCCCCCGGAACCCCCCGATTCTGGGGGGATGCCATCCCCCCAGACCCCCCTGGCCCTGGCCCTGGCCTCGAGGCGCAGATCGGGCTGGTGGCTCGGGGGGATTCGGCGGCGTTCGATGCCGTCTACGAGCAGATCGCGTCGTCGGTCTTCGGTGTCGTCAAGCGGGTGATCCGCGATCCGGCCCAGTCTGAAGAGGTCACCCAGGACGTCCTGCTCGACATCTGGCAGGACGCGTCTAAGTTCGATGCCGAGCGGGGCAGCGCGGTGGCGTGGGTGATGACGCTGGCGCACCGCCGGGCCGTGGACCGGGTCAGGTCCGTGCAGAAGGAAGCCGAACGCGAGCGCCGTGTCGCGAGGGACGACATTCCCTACGACGAGGTCGCCGAGGCCGTCGAGTCCAGCTTGGAGCGTGAGCGCGTCCGGCGCTGCCTGGGCTCTCTCACCGAACTGCAGCGCGAGTCGGTCACCTTGGCCTATTACGGCGGCTACACCTACGGTCAGGTGGCCGGCCTGCTAGGCGTGCCGACCGGGACGATCAAGACCAGGATGCGGGACGCGCTGATCCGGCTGCGGGACTGCCTGGGGGTGGCCTCTTGAAACGTCCACAGCTGAAACGCGAACCCCACACCCTGGCCGGGGCATACGCGATGGACGCGATCTCCGAGGAGGATCGGGCCCGGTTCGAGCGGCACCTGGCCAGGTGCGCCGAGTGCGCACAGGAGATCGCAAGCCTGCGGGAGGCCACCGCCCGGCTGGCCACCGCCACCGCGCAGACCCCGCCGCCGGGCCTGAAGGAGCGGGTGATGGCGGCGGCCGCGACGACCAGGCAGCGGTCGCCAGTCACCGCGGACGTCCCGGCCAGGTCCGCCTGGGTGAGGGACGCCAGGATCAGAACGAGGGCGTGGCTCCGCTCGTTGGCCTGGCGGGGGCGCCTCGTGGTCGCGGCGGCCGCCATGGCCACCGTGGCCGTGCTCGGAGCCGCCGTGGTGTTCGGTGTGTCGAACGGCACCATGCGACAGCAGCTCAGCCAGGCGCAGGCGAGCAGCCAGCAGGCAGCCGCGGTGCTGACCGCACGGGACGCCACCATGATGGCCAGGACGGTGAGGGGCGGCGGGACCGCCACGATCGTGATGTCGCATTCGATGCACGCGCTGGTGTTCACCGCCGCCGGCCTGCACGCGCTGCCTGCCTCCCGGGCCTACGAGGTGTGGCTGATCGGCTCGTCCGGGGACCGGCTGGTGGGCATGTTTCCCCAGGCCCGCGACCACATGGTCGGCCCGGTCATCGCGTCGGGTCTGCGCTCGGGTGATCACCTCGCCCTGACCGTCGAGCCGGCCGGCGGAACCAGCCGTCCCACCTCCCCGATGATGCTGGACCTCGTCCTGTAGCGAGCCTGAAGCCAAATCGGCGTGTGCCCCTGTATCGTGCTATGTCGTAAGTGAGGGGGAACAAGGTTGAGCAAGCTCAGAAGCACGGTCTACGCCCAGATGGAGGAAACGAGCTTCCGGTCGGGCGCGGTCTTCGGCGCGGGAGCGCTCGCCGTTACCGGGACCGCGATCGCGCTGGCGGTCATCCTGACCGGACATTCCGCCGCCGCGATCAGCGCGCCTGGCCCGAGTGCGCCCGCACGCTCCGCCCCACCAGCGTCGGCGACCGCTCCGCCATCGGTTATCCCGTCGTCCACGCCGGTCACGCGGACGTCGCCCACCGCCTCGCCCCACTATGTGCCGGCTTCCTGGGTCACGCCGGTAACGGCTGCCCAGACGGCTCCGTCGCCCGCTTTCGGCCATCCGCGGCGTCCGCATTCCAGGACGTTTCCGGACTATAGAGGCCGGCCTTTCCCCCTGTTCCACCCCTGGGGCGGCCCGCCCGCTCACCCCGCCTATCGGGCCGCCGGTCTATCGATGTGGCGGTCGGCCGGGCAGCCGCGCCGTTGATCCTTTCCCTGTAGCGGCTTGACCGCCGCGCCTGATCCTGGCCGGCTTCATACCGCCTCAGCCTCGGCCCCCGGCGACCGGCGTCATCATGCGTACACTGGCGACGCATAGGCTGCAAATGGTGCGCTCGGGAGGGGGCTGTGTATCGGACGCCGTTCCTGAGCAGCGGCGGCTTTCCGCGGTGCTTGACAAGCAGCAGGTGAATCACACGTAGGGGACAGGCCACACCGTGAGAAGGGACAGCGGATCCGGTCCGGACAGCTCGCCGCGCCTTCCTTCGGTGCCTTCCGAGGTCGCAGCGGTCCCGGTGGTCGCGCGGAACGTGCGGTGGGAGCGGCCCACTATCCGCGCCTTCTGGAACGCGCTGGCCGACCCCGAACGAGAGGCGCTGGCCGTCGCCGGAGTGGAAGAGGTCTTCCGCGCCGGATCGGTGCTGTACCGTGCGGGCGACGACTCCTCCCAGGTGATGATCATCGACTCGGGCTGGGTCAAGGTCAGCGTCCGGGACGGTAACGACGCCGGCGAGAAAATCCTGGCGGTCCGCGGTCAGGGAGACGTGGTCGGCGAGCGCGCGGCGCTGACCACCCAGGCGCGGTCGGCCACCGTGACGGCGCTGGATGAGGTCGCGGCGATGGTGGTGCCCGCGGACCGGTTCGCCGAGTTCCTGCGCGGTCATCCGCGTGCCGTCGAAGTTCTGCAATGCCAGGTCAAGGAGCGCCAGGAGGAGGACCGGGCCCGGCTTTTCCCCGGCGAGCGGGCCGGCGCCGAGCGGCGGCTGGCCTGGTTGCTGTTCGACCTGGCCCAGCGCAGGGGTGGATACCGGCACACCGCCGCCGCGGCCTTCACCTTGCCGATGTCGCAGCAGGAACTCGCGGACTGGGCCGGCACGACCGCTGACGCGGTGGGCCGGTTCCTGCGGTCCTGGCGGGAGCGCGGGATCATCGTTCGCGGCGAGCGGTCACGCCGGCTGACCGTGGTCGACCTGGATGGGCTGGCCGCCATCTGCGACCCCGCACCGCCGGATGCGGGCTCGGTCCCGGACGGCCGCGCGGGCCCGGCGGGAAACGGCCAGACGCCAACCGTTGCCCTGGAGAAGGTCACGGGCGAGGCTACTCCTAAGGTGGCCGCGCGGTGGTTCGGTGCCCCGGGTGAACCGCTGAACTGCGCGATCTTGTTCACCGACGTGGCCGGTTTCGGGAATCCCCTGCGCCTTGACCCGGATCGTGAGGTCGTGCGGGCGGCGTTGTATGAGATCTTGCGGTCATCGTTCGAGGCCTCAGGTGTGCCCTGGGCCGATTGCTATTACGAGGACCGCGGCGACGGAGCGGTCATTGTCGTGCCGCCCACCATCTCCACGCTTCGCGTGGTTGACCCGCTGATCCCGGAGCTTGCGGCCCGGCTGCGGCAGTACAACCGCCGGGCCAGCGAGGTGGTGCTGATCCAGCTCCGGGCCGCCCTGCATGTCGGGCCGGTCGGGAAGGACGCCGAGGGCCTGACCGGACAGGCGGTGATCGGGACCGCGCGGATCCTGGACGCTCCCGTCGTCAAGGAACGGCTCGCGGACGCCCGGGCGGACCTGATCTTCGCCGTATCGGACTATGTCTACGATCATGTGGTCAGGCACGGCGCCGGGCGGGTCGATTCCGGTGCCTTCGAGCATGTGGCGGGCCAGGTCAAGGAGTCCCATGTCTCGGCGTGGATTCATCTCGCCGGGCGGATCGAGCTATCGCCATCGCCGGTCGGCGGGGCCGGATTGACCCTGGCTCCGGCCGACGCCGATCGCGACGGCAGCGGCCAGGCGCCGAGGCCGGGAAGCTGGCCTGGGCCGCTGCCGGTCGCGCCTCCGCTCGGCAAGCTTCCGGCGGCCGTGCGCGGCCGGGACGGGCTGCTCGGCGAGCTGCGCCGGGCGCTGCGTCCCTACCCTTGGCGGGCGAGCCGGACGTTCGTGATCACCGGCATGGGCGGGCTGGGTAAATCGACCGTCGCGCTCGCCGCCGCCAAGATGGCCAAGGACCGCGGGTACCGCGTGTGGTGGCTCGGCGCGACCGACACGGCGCTGTTGACCAGCGGGATGCTAGAAGTGCTGCGGGAGCTTGGCGCTCCGGAATCGGTGATCGCCCCGGTCCGAGCAGGCGCGCGGACCGCACCCGCGCGGGCGTGGCAGTTCCTGAACGGCGAGCATGTCGGCGGCAAACGGTGGCTGCTGATCTTCGACGGCGCCGACCACCCCGCGGTGCTGGCGGGCGCGGACGCGATGACGCCGGCTGACGGCACCGGCTGGCTGCGGGCCGACCCGGCCGGGATGGTGATCGTGACTACTCGCAACCGGGACCCGCAGGTGTGGGGGACCGGCGTCACGCTGTGCGAGCTGAAGCCGCTGGACGAGGAGGCCAGCGCCGAGGTCTTGCGGGACCTGGCCCCGGAGGTGGCGGACCCGGGCGGTCACCAGGCCCGCGAGCTGTCCCGGCGGCTGGGCGGGCTGCCGCTGGCACTGCACCTGGCCGGTGCCTACCTCGGGTCGCCGTTCGCGCGGTGGTCTACCTTCGCCGGCTATCACGAGGCGCTGGACAGCGTCGAGCTGCCGGCTGCCCTGGCTGACATCGAGGGTCCGGGGGCCGACGTCCGCGCCGATGTCCAGCGCACCTGGGACCTGTCGCTTGACGCGCTCGCCGCCGAGGGGCGCCCGCAGGCCAGGATGCTGCTCTTCGTGCTGTCGTGCTTCGCGCCCGCCACCCCGATTCCGGCGTGGCTGCTGCGGCCGGCGCCGCTCGCGGACCTTCTCGCGAACGAAGCGGGCGGAGGCCGAGAACCCGAGAAGGATGCCGGATGGTCCCGGCTGCGGGCGGGAGTGCAGGGCCTGTCGCACACCGGGCTGATCGAGATCTCCAGCGGCGGCGGCCCGGCGGGCCTCAATGCCATCACCGTGCATCCCGTGGTCGCCGACGCCAACCGCAGCCGGCTGGCGACCATCGCGGCCGCCGAGCGGAGGACCGTGCAGAACGCGGCCGTGGCTCTGCTCGAAGCGGCCGCGGGCGGCCTCGACCCGTCCCGGCCTGGTGACTGGCCCGCCTGGCGGCTGCTCGTGCCGCACCTGGACGCCGCGATCGACCTGCTGGCCGACGACCTGGCCGCCGGGGTGCTCGCCCGGCTGCTCACGGTCAGCGCGGCCGGCACCGAAGCCTTGCTGAGCGGCGGCCGGCTGGCGGCGGCGGGGAAGCTCGCGCAGGCGAGCGTACAGACGGCGGCCTTCCTGTCCCGCGACGACCCGGCCGCTATGACCGCACGCGGGTCCCTCGCGGACACGCTGGTGCGGCGCGGTCGCAGCGCCGAGGCCGAGGCGCTGTACCGCGAACTGCTCGCCGACCGGCGCCGGGTCCAGGGCGATGATCACCTCGACACCCTGACGACCCGTCATGATCTCGCGGCCGCGATCGGCATGCAGGGCCGCTACGGCGAGGCCGAGCAGCTGTACCGCGAGCTGCTCGAGGACGACTACCGGTTGCTGGGGCCCGGACACCGGGAAACCCTGGCCGCCCGGTACAACCAGGCCAGGATGATCGGCCTGCAGGGCCGTTACGCCGAGGCCGAGGAACTGGGCCACCAGGTCCTGGCCGACCAGCACAGGCTTCTCGGCGACAGCGACCCAGACTCGCTGACCACCCGGCAGAGCCTGGCCCGCATTACCGGCAAGGCCGGCCGCTATGCCGACGCAGAACGGATGTATCGCCAGGTCCTGGACGACCGGCGGCGGATCCTCGGCAACGACCACCCCGATACGCTGGCCACCCGTCACCGGCTGGCGCGCATAATCGGGCTGCAGGGCCGCTACGCCGAAGCGGAGGAACTGTGCCACCAGGTTCTCGAAGACCGGCGCCGGCTGCTAGGCGAGGACCATCTCGACAATCTGGCTACCCGTCACCGGCTGGCCCGGATGCTCGGGCTGCAGGGCCGCTACGCCGACGCAGAGCCGTTGTTCCGGCAGGTGCTGGCGGCCCGGCGCCGCGCGCTGGGCAAGGATCACCCCGACACGCTCGCCACCGGGCACCGGCTGGGCTGGCTCATCGGGCGGCAAGGCCGCTACAGCGAGGCGATCGAGATCGTGAACCAGGTGCTCGGTGGCCGCAGGCAAGTTCTCGGCGACGATCATCCCGATACCCTCGCCGCCCGCGAGACGATGGCCTGGCTGACCGGACTGCGCGGCAAGCTCGGCGAGGCCAGCGAGCTGTCCCGCGGTGTACTCCAGGACCGCCGCCGGGTCCTCGGGGAGGACCATCCCGATACCCTCACCACCCGCGCCACCCTGGCGTGGCTCACCGGCCTGCAGGGCCGTTACGCCGAGGCCGAGCAGATGTGCCGCGCCGTGCTCGCCACCCGGCGCCGTGTGCTGGGCGACGACCATCCCGACACCCTGACCTCGCGCGACACCCTCGCCTGGCTGGCCGGCCAGCAGGGACGGCGCGCCGAGGCCGTAGAGCTCTACCGCCAGGTCCTCGCCGACCGCAGCGGGGTACTAGGCGCTGGCCATCCCGACACCCAGGCCACCCGTGACGAACTCGCCAGGCTCACCGCCGACAGCTGATCAGGCGTCGGTTATGCCGTTAGGCGGCCGGCCCGGCGACGGTATGTTCGCGTCGAGCAGCGCAGTCGAGCCGGCCGGGCGGGTGACGGCGTCCTCGGTCCGCTGCCGCAGGCGCTCGAGGGCCTCGCCGTCGCCGAGCGGGACGGTGGCCTCCAGGCGGGTGCTCGCCTGGACCTCGGGCAGGTCCATGACCGCGTCGACCAGGCTCGCCCGGCTGCCCGGGGCGATGTGCCCGGACGTGGCGTGCAGCGATGTCCGGGCGGTCCCCCCGGCTCCCTCGGCCGTGGTCACCTCGGCCGCTGCGACCGTTTGATCGCCAATTCTGACTTCCACGTGCCGTGACGCGTCATGATCGTTCATGGGAAGCCTCCTGGGAGCGCCCTGACATGCAGACCAAACCGCACCAGGCTTATTCCGTTGCCTCGGCGTCGTCCCTTCGGCATGCCCGGCACACACAGCCGCTTTGCTGCCGGTCCGGTAAGGGCCTTGCCCGGGAGTGTCCGCGATGAAACGGCCTTGCCAGGCCCTAATCCGGATAAAAGCAGGGTCAGCCGGCCCGCCGGTAAGCGCGGACCGCGAGCGGCAGGAACACGACGAAGATCCCGGCCAGCCAGACCAGGCTCTTCCACAGGCTCGGCACCACCGGGCCGCCCAGAGCCAGCGCGCGCATGGTGTCGATGACGTAGGTGACCGGCTGGTTGTTGGCGAAGGCCTGCAGCCATCCCGGCATGGTCGCAATCGGCACGAATGCCGAGGACAGGAACGTGAGCGGGAACAGCCAGATCAGGCCGAATGCCTGCACCGATTCCTCGTCGCCGATGGCCAGCCCCGTGTAGGCGGAGATGCAGCAGATCGCCAGGCCGAACACGGTGGCCAGCAGGACCATGGCGATGGCGGGGACGACGCCGTTGCTGAACCGGAAACCGACCGCGTATCCCACCCCGACGATGATCAGGATGGTCACGAGCATCCGCCCGGTGTCGGCGACAAGCCGCCCGGCCAGCACCGCCGAGCGTGCCATCGGCATCGACCGCAGCCGGTCGATCACGCCCTTCTTCAGCTCCTGCGCCAGCGCGATGGCCGTGCCGAACGTGGCGAACGCCGCGGTCTGCGCGATGATCCCGGGCATCAGGAAGTTGACGTAGTTTCCGGCCACATGGATCGCGCCGCCGAAGACGTAACGGAACAGCAGCACGAACATCACCGGCTGGATCACGGTGAACACGAGGTAGGCAGGCACTCGCATCCAGACCAGCAGGTTCCGCCGGGTGATGGTGAGCGTGTCTGTTATCGCCCAGCCGATCCGGGTGCGCAGCCCAGGTTCAGCTGCGCCGAGACCGCCCGCCGACTCAGCGACCGCGGTCATGACGCTACCCGCGCATCCGCTTGGCCCCGGCGCCGGTTTCTGAGCCCTCGCCTGCGTCCGCTCGGCTGGTCTTCTTCCTCCTCAGCGGCGTGCCCGGTCAGGGCCAGGAACACATCATCGAGGGACGGGCGGCGCAGCCTGAGATCGTGCGTCTCGATATTGGCGGCATCCAGGCTCCGCACCGCCTCGATCAGCGCATCAGAACCGCGGCCCCCGACCCCAACGTAGATCACGCCGGTTTCCTGGTCGGCGTGCGGCTCCCCCTCGCCCATCTTGGTGACGGCCACGACCGCATCGGCAATCCGGCGGCGGTCGGGCACCGCGAACTCGACCACGTCTCCGCCGACCCTGCCCTTCAGCTCTTCGGCCGTGCCGGCCGCGATGACCAGGCCGTGATCGATCACCACGATCTCGTCGGCCAGCTCGTCGGCCTCGTCCAGGTACTGAGTCGTGAGCAGCAGAGTGGTCCCGCCGGCCGCAAGCGACCGGATGATGTCCCACATCCCCAGCCGCGACCGGGGGTCCAGGCCGGTCGTCGGCTCGTCGAGGAACAGCACTCGCGGCTGGCCGACCAGGCTGGCGGCCAGATCCAGGCGCCGCTGCATGCCGCCCGAGTAATTCTTCGCCGCCCGGTCGGCGGCATCGCTCAAGCCGAACTGCTCAAGCAGTTCGGTGGCGCGACTGCGGGCCCGCGGCCAGCTCAGGTGGTAGAGCCGTCCGATGATTTCGAGGTTCTCCCGGCCTGTCAGCTCCTCCTGGATGGCGGCCGACTGCCCGGACAGCCCGATCGTCCGGCGCACCGCGGCCGCGTCCCGCACCACGTCATAGCCCTCGACCTCCGCCCGTCCGCCATCCGGACGCAGCAGCGTGGTCAGAATGCGCACCGCGGTGGTCTTGCCCGCGCCGTTGGGACCGAGCACGCCAAGTACTGTCCCGTGCGGCACCGACAGGTCGATACCGCGCAGCGCGCGAACCTCGCCGAACGACTTGGTCAAGCCCTCTACGAGGATCGCTGGTTGCTCGACCCCGTTGACCTGTGACATCAATCCTCCAGAACAGCCCGTTCGCGACCCCATGTCGCGAACCTACCGGCAACACCGTGACCCCGGCCAGCCAAATAGCGTCCACCGCGGTCGACGGCAGGCCTTCGGCGAAACCGGCGTACTCCCTGTCACCGCCAGCTACCGGCCCCCGGTGATGACCCTGGAGGAATGCATTTAGGACGTTCGCATGGCGCCATGCATTTTTTCCGTTTTCGCCGGGAAATATAAACGCCAAATGAAATACGCTAAATGTTCCGTCATTTTATTTTGAGGGTCCTGTGTCACGTCTGCTGCGCGTGCGTTTACTGTACTATGTTGCCGGGGAAAGCAACATTGTGCTAGGTAAGTTCGGGAGCTAGGTAAGCACCGAGTATTAATTCATAAATCGTAAGCATAAGGGATGTCCGCAAGGAAGCGGTACGGAGGAAATGCGCACAGTCCGATTCCTTACGTGATAACCGGTCAAGATACGGGGGGCGAATTTTGATCGGGTGCAGGCTGCGGCCTGGGCGGCGGAGCGGGCAGCGCTCGGGGTTATGCGGCGCCGGGCGTTGCCGAGCGGGGCGTTCCGCCGCGTCGTGGCCGTCGTGGCCGTCGTGGCCGTCGTGGCCGTCGTGGCCGTCGGGGTCGCGATGGGGGCTCGTGGCCAGCGGCTGCATGGCAGGTGATCAGCGGGTCGGATGGCTGGTGA
>Ga0302235_10000512_pt1 | contig 30782 bp, 34 predicted proteins | sample II_Palsa_N3_3_FD_193577 | JGI IMG/M metagenome (GOLD analysis project Ga0302235, IMG submission 193577) | Peat permafrost microbial communities from Stordalen Mire near Abisko, Sweden - II_Palsa_N3_3 | ecosystem: Environmental > Terrestrial > Soil > Palsa > Peat permafrost | place: Sweden...
CCCGGTTGTCCGCGTCCGCGTTCCAGTCCGCGAATATCGCCAGCTGCAGGCCGCGCGGCAGGGCCGAACTGTCCCGGTCGTTCTCCTGCCAGATGCGGGCCGCCTCGGTGATGCGCCGCCTGGTCCGCAGGTCATCCTGCCCGGTATCGATCCAGGACCGCAGCCGCGGCCAGGCGGTGAGCAGCGCGTCGTGGGTGATCTGGACGGTGTCCGCGTCCACGGTGATCAGGCGTTCGTCCACGAACCGCCCGAGCAGTTCCTCGGTGTCCTGGCCGAGGGGAGTCAGTTCGGTCAGCCCGACGGCGGTGCGGGTCGGCGGGGCGTCATCCGCGACGTGCACCAGGCGCAGGAACAGGCGCCGTGCCAGCTGCTGCTGGTCGGCGGGCAGCCCGCCGAAGACGCCCTCGGCCGTCCGGGTAATCGCGTCGGAGATCCCGCCGCCGGCCAGGTAGGCGGCTACCGTGATCGCGCCGGTGCTGCTGTGCTCCCAGGTACTGAGCAGCGCGTGCGAGAGCAGCGGCAGCGCCCCCGGTTCGTGCGCTCCCGGCTCAGGCGCTCCGGGTTTGCCTGCCTGCGGGATCCTTGGGTCCAGGTCACGCAGCAGCAGCTCGACCAGACCGTCTTCTACCTCAAGATGAGCCCGTCGGGCCGGTTCCACGATGGCCCGGCGTACCTCATCCGCGGTCATCGGTCCGAGGACAACCTGCTTGGCCTGCAGCGCGGCGGCCAGAACCGGATAGCGCAGCGCCTGTTCGTAGAAGTCGGCCCGCAGCGCCAAGATCACCGTGACCGTCTCCGCCAGCTCGCCGACCGCGCTGATGAAGGCTTGTCGCTGCTCCTCGTCCTGGCACCGGGTGAAGACCGCCTCGAACTGGTCCACGATCACGCACCGCCGCTCGGAACCCAAAGACCCCGAAGCCCCAGCGACCCCGGCAGGCTCTGGGAGGCCGGCAGGCTCCGGGAGATCGGCCACCACGGCGGCGAAGTCCGCCGCGGGCGTGGCCGTCGGCACGAACAGGGCCACCGGCCCGGTGAGCTGCGCCATCAACCCGGCCCGAAGCAGCGACGATTTTCCCGAACCCGAAGGTCCGACCACGATCAGTGGCAGGCTGGCTCCGAGGTCGAGGTCGAACAGGCGCTGGATCACCTTCTCCCGGCCGAAGAACCAGGGTGCGTCCTCGCGCTCGAAGCTGGCCAGGCCGCGATAAGGCACGTCCCCGCTGGCCCGAAGCGCCGGCCGCTGGCGCCTGGCCCGGCTCAGGGCGTCCGTCCATGACGTCAGCCGCGCCGGATCGGTCTCCCCACAGGCGGCCAAGATCCGGTGCAGTGATCCTGCTTGCCCGGTCGCCGGCAGGTGCCGACCGGAGAAGTAGTCGCCGACCGTGCTGGCGGGCAGACCGGACGCCCGTGCGACCTGCCGCACGGTCAGCCCGGCGCGGTTCCGCAGTAAGGTCAGGCCGCGGCCGAAATCCTGCTGGGTCACGATCCGGTCCGGGTCGGCAATGTCATCACTGACCGGCGAATGGTCGCTCACTGGCTTCCCCCCCGAGCGATCTGTTCTGCTGTGCATAACTTTGCGCATGATGCTACGGCTTTACGCCTGCCGCAAGGCGGCCTTAGCGGACGAAAGCGAGATTATTGCGATCTGGGCGCCCTCCCGCTGCTCCCGCTCGTCGAGGCGGAACAGGCGGATAGCCTATGAGGCTGGAGGTGGGATGGACCTGCAGATTACCGACAATCAGGAGCAGTCGCGGTTCGAGATTCACGCGGACGGCGAGCTCGCCGGTTTCGTCGAGTACGACATGAGCGGCGACGAGATTGCCTTCACCCATACCGAAACCGAAGACCGTTTCCGCGGTCACGGCCTAGCCGGGCGCCTCGCCCAGTCGGCTCTCGAGGCAGCCCGGGACCGGAACCTGAAGGTCTTGCCGTACTGTCCGTACGTGCGGAGTTGGATCGCCGGCCACCGGGAATATGCCGACCTGGTCCCGGCCGACCGTCGCTCGCAGTTCGGCCTGTAACTTCAGCGTGTCTGACCGCAGCACCGCTCCGCGTACCAGGCGCGGGCGATAGCCTGGCCGGCGTGCTTGAACACGTCACGGTGACGCGGTACGTGACCCCGCTGCGCGAGGGCGGGTCTCTGCCCGCCCTGGTCGAGGCGGACAATCTCGGCACCTACGTGATGAAGTTTCGCGGCGCCGGGCAGGGTCCCCTGGCGCTCGTCGCCGAGATCATCGCCGGCGAGCTGGCCCGCCGGCTCGGCCTGCGCACCCCGGAGCTGGTCCTCGGCGAGCTCGACCCCCGGATTCCGGGCAGCGAGCCCGACCCGGAGATCCAGGATCTGCTGAGGGCCAGCGAGGGCCTGAACCTCGGGGTGGATTTCCTGCCCGGCTCGGTCGGCTTCGATCCGCTCGGCTGGACGGCCGGCCGTGACTTCGCCAGCCAGGTGCTATGGTTCGACGCGCTCGTGCAGAACGTCGATCGCACCTGGCGCAACCCGAACCTGCTGGTCTGGCACCGTGACATCTGGCTCATCGATCATGGCGCGGCGCTCTATTTCCACCACAACTGGCCGACCGCGGATCCCAAACGGCCCTTTGACGCCAGCGAGCACGTGCTCAGGGAGCGGGCCACGGACCTGGCCGAAGCTCATGCGACGCTCGCGCCCCAGGTCACCGAACCCCTGCTGCGGCAGGTAACCGGCCTGGTCCCGCCCGAATGGTTCGGCGACCTCGGCGCCGACGCCTATGTCGAGCAGCTCAGGCAGCGCGCGCCGATCGTGCCCGAGGTGATCCGGTGGTGACCGAGGTCTTCGAGTATGCGCTGGTCCGGGTGGTTCCCCGGGTCGAGCGCGGCGAGGCCATCAATGCCGGGGTGATCGTCTACTCCCACAGCCGCCGCTACCTGGCCGTCCGGATCGAGCTGGACGTGGCCCGGCTGCTCGCGGTCGATCCCGCCGCAGACGTCGACGCGGTCCGTTCGGCCCTGTCCGCCTTCGAGAAGGCCTGCGCCGAAGGCCCGCTGGCCGGCCGCCCGCTCGGCGAGCGCTTCCGCTGGCTCACCGCCCCCAGATCCACCATCGTCCAGCCCGGCCCCGTCCACAGCGGCCTCGCCGAGGACCCAGCCGCCGAGCTCACTCACCTCTTTGACACCATGGTCCGCACCCCCTAGCCCATCCCTGACCCGTCCACCGCAGCGCATGCTGAACCTGTGGCCAGTCCTACAGCAGGACCTCGAGTTCCGCCAGCGACCGGACCACCGTGGTCCCTTCCAGGCCCTCCGCTTCCCGAGCTTCCCGAGCTTCCCGGACTATCTGCACCGCCTGGATCCCCAGGGCCGCTGCCCCTGCGCAGTAAGTCGCATTGTTGTCGACGAACAGCGCAGCATCGGGCCCAACGCCGAGCTGGTCCAGCGCGTACTGGTAGATCTGAGCCGCCGGCTTTACCGCGCCGACCTCGTTCGACAGGACGAGGGCATCGGCGAGCGCGGCCACCCCGAGCTCGACCAGGAGGTCGCGCGTGTTCTCGTCGCAGTTGCTGACGATCGCGATCTTGATGCCGCGGGACTTGAGCGTACGCAGGAACGGCAGGACGTCGTCGAACAGCCGGCCCGAAAGCAGAAGCAGTTCCCGGCTCTTGTCCGCCATCGCGCACACTAGGTCGGGCCGAGGCTCCACGCCGCACGCCCGCAGGATCTCCGCGTAGGCCTCGGTGATCGAGATCTGGCCTACGGACAGCGCAGGCGCGAACCGTCTGAACTCGCGGAACAAAGCCTCCGCAGGGATGCCCGCCAGCTTCGGCAGTTCATTCCTGTGCGCGCTGAAGTCGGTGTGCACGATGGTGTCGTAGGCGTCAATAAGGCATGCGTCGCGGCGGGCCACCATCGCTACACCGGTATCCATGCCGCCGAGCCTAGCCGCGAGCGTTCTGCTCATGCCCGTGCCTCCTGGCGCCGCGCTTTCCCGTGTCAGAGATCCGCGAGAGCCTGAGCCGGATCGGTTTCCGGCGAGCCGCTGGGTTCCCAGTCCTGGTCCGATCGCGCGTACGGATACCAGCGCAAGTCCCGGCCGAGCCGCAACTGCAGGTGGCCCGCGGTGATCCGGTTGCCCTGAATGGTCTCCGCCGCATTGGCCTTGGCGCGCAACGCCGCCCGCGCCGCCGTCAGCAGCTCGAAAGCGTCCGGATCGTCGGTGGCCGGGTCCCATTCGGTGCGTAGCGATTCCAGGCCGGTCATGCCGCCCTGCCGCCAGGCCAGGCCCTGGCGGGCGAGCTCACGTTCACCGACCCCCGAGCGCACCGCGAGCACAGCGAACGCCGGCGTGCCCAGCGCTCGGGCGGCCCTGCGAGCGAGGTCGGCGTCAGGGTCGAGGGTCAGCCCGGCGTCGGCGGACAGGCCCATCGCCATGTCCCAGGCCCGACTGGCCGCATCCGCGGCTAGTTCCAGCAGGTCATCACGAAGGCCGGAGCGCCAAGGCGGCGGATCCACCGGAAGAGCCGCAGGATGACCAGGCCGCCTGGGCGGCAACGGCACGGCTGGAACCGGCTCGGACGAAGCCGCCGAGCCGAACGCCGCCCTGGCGTCCACGCCCTCGTCGACGGCCGGCGCACTGGCCACCGACGGTGCTTTAGCTTGGTCACTCGCGGAAGCCTCCGCCCCGGCTCCCGGCGCGGTCGCCTGGCCGGAGGATCCGCCACGCCGGCGGGCCCGGACCCCGGCCAGCACCTGATCACGGGTCCTGCCGCGCAACAGAAACAGGGTGAAGGGGTCAGCGTCCAGCGCGTCGGCGAGGAGGTAACAGGCCGCCGCCGAGTGCTTGCACGGGTCCGCGTCGTCCGGGCAGCTGCAACGCGGCCCTAGCTCGCCGCCACCTGGCAGCAGGTCAAGCCCTGCGCTGGCCGCGTCATCGGCAATCTCGGGCGGCAGCTCGCCATCAAGCAGCGCCGCCGCGTGGCCGAGCCGGGCCGAGATGGCGGCGAGCACCCGGTCCCATTCGTCATTGGTGAACCGCCGCACCCGGATCCTGACCTCATACGGCTCCGTCTTGCGGCCCCGAACCTGAGCACGTGCCTCCCCCGGCGCGAGGGTCAGGTCGCCGACCGCGCCGGAGCGCGCGTAGTCCCGGCCCCGTGGCAGCCGGTCAGGGTCCAGCCGGGCCCGCTGCTCCAGCGCCTCGAGCCACGCTCGGCCCCACCACGTCCGGCCGAAGGCCGGCTGCGCGGAACTCACCGGGCCTATCCCGGTCACGTCGCTCACGGGGCGGCTCGCAGGCTGACGAGCTCGGCGAGCTCGGCGTCGGATAGCTCGGCGATCCAGCCCTCGCCCGAACCGATCACGGCTTCGGCGAGCTCACGTTTGGTCTCGAGCAGGGCCGCGATCCGGTCTTCGAGTGTCCCCTCGGCGATAAGACGGTGCACCTGCACGGGGCGGTCCTGACCGATCCGGTACGCCCGGTCGGTGGCCTGATCCTCCACCGCCGGGTTCCACCACCGGTCGTAGTGCAGGACATGGGTGGCGCGGGTCAGGGTCAGGCCGGTGCCGCCCGCCTTGAGCGACAGCAGGAATACCGGGGCCTGACCGGCCTGGAACCGGGCCACCATCTCCTCACGGCGTGGCACGGGAACTCCGCCGTGCAGGAACAGGGAGCCGATCCCGCGCGCGTCGAGGTGCTGTTGCAGCAGCGTCGCCATCTGGGTGTACTGGGTAAAGACGAGCATCGACTCGCCACCCGACAAGATGACGTCGGTCAGCTCGTCGAACGCGGCCAGCTTCCCAGACCGGCCGGCCAGCGGTCCCGGCTGCTTGAGGTACTGAGCCGGATGGTTGCAGATCTGCTTCAGCGCGGTAAGCAGCTTGAACACCAGGCCGGCCCGCTCGATGCCCTGCCTCGTCTCGATCGCCTCCAACGTCTCGCGGACCATCGCCTCGTACAGCGTGACCTGCTCGGCGGTCAGCGGCACGAACAGGTCCGTCTCCGTCTTGCGCGGCAGTTCGGGCGCGATACCGGGGTCGGTCTTCTTTCGCCGCAGCAGGAACGGCCGGATGAGAGCGGCGAACCTGGCGGTCGCCTCGGCGTCGCGATACCGCTCGACCGGCACCGCCACCCGGCGGGTGAAGCTCTCCAGGTGGCCGAGCAGACCCGGCGTCGTCCAGTCGAGGATCGACCACAGCTCCGATAGCCGGTTCTCCACCGGCGTTCCGGTCAGCGCGACCCTGGCGGGTGCGGGCACCGCTCGCAGTTCGCGCGCCGTCCGTGACAGCGGGTTCTTGACGTGCTGCGCCTCGTCGGCGACCACCAGGCCCCAGCCGACCTCGGCGAGCCGCGCTGAGTCACGCAGGACCACGCCGTAGGTGACCAGGACGATCTCATCGACGGCCAGGTCCTGCAGGTGCCGGCCGCCACCGTGGTACCGGCGGACCGGGACGTCGGGGGCGAACCGGCGTACCTCATGCTCCCAGGTGCCGAGCAGCGACGCGGGGCAGACTACCAGGGTGGGGCCTGCCTTGGCCTCCCGCCGGTACAGGTGCAGCGCGATCATCTGGATCGTCTTGCCGAGCCCCATGTCATCGGCGAGGCAACCGCCGAGCCCGGCATCGCACATGGCGGCCAGCCAGGTCAGTCCCCGCTGTTGATAGGGCCGCAGCGTCGCCACCAGCCCATGCGGCGGATCGATTGGCACCGGGGCGGACGCGATGCCCGTGACCCGGGCGGCCAGGTCGGCGAGCGGGCCTTCCGCGACTACCTCGACGGTCTCGCCGTCGATCTCCGCCGAGCCTGCCAGGACGGCGCCGAGTGCTTCGGACGTGCGCATCCGCGTCCGCGGCGGGCGGCGCAGCCGGTCGAGCAGGGCCGGATCGAGGATCACCCAGCGGCCCCGCAGCCTGATCAGCGGCCGTTTCGCCTCGGCCAGGGCGGCTACCTCGTCGGCGTTGAGCAGCGCGCCATCGAGCGTGAGCTGCCACCGGAAATCCAGCAGCGCCGCGAGGCCGAACCCGGCCTCCGTCAGCTTTTCCGGCGCCGGGGTGGCGACGGCGCGTAGCTTGAGGCCGTCACCGACCATGCTGGATGGCCAGAGCACTTCGATGCCGGTGCCCGCCAGTTCTTCGGCCGCCGGTCCGAGCAGGCTGCTGAGCGCGTCATCGTCGAGGTCGATGACCGACGGGCTGGCCTGCTGCAGCACCTGGGCTAGCGGCGACCAGATCGCCGCGCCGCGGCGCAGCGCCAGCAGCAGGTCCGTCTCCGCCTGGGAGCCGAACCTGGAAAGTACCGTCTCCGGCTGGTTCCACAGCGCGGCGGCGTCGACGATCAGGCTTGGATCGGCGTTGCTGCGCAACTGCAGCACCAGCCGGAACTCAGGCGCGGCGCCATCCTCCCCTTCGGGCTCCTCCCCTTCGGGCTCCTCCTCCTCCACGGCGACAGGCGGCGACGCGGCCGCCTCGATCCGAAGGCCGAGACGTGCCCCAGCCGACAGGCCGTCGGAGGTATCGGCGAGCCACTCCGCGAGATCGCTGACCCGGGTCGGTTCAACGGCGGCGAACGCGCGGGACGCGGTGGTCCTGGGCGCAGCGGGCGAGCGCGCGATCATGTCGGCGATCGCGTCCCAGAGGTCGCGGATCAGCGCGTCCGGAGAACGAAGCCGGATCGGACGCGAGCCGGGAATCGCCAGGGCGTGCGCGGCCGGCGGGAAGGCGGCGGCGAGTTCACGCAGCCAGCTGAGGTCGGCCGGATCGAGCGGGCCGGCCCGCCAGACGTCCGTGTCGTCAGCGCCGACTGTCGGCAGAAGCCTGCCGCGGGCCACCAGGCCGACACCCGCCGCGGCCGCCGCGGCCCAGACCCGCGCGCTGCGCCGCATCGGCTGCCCGGCCTGCTCGTCGGGACCAATGGCCAGCAACGCAGGGAGAGCCTCGCCGAGCGGGATGAGGTCCGCTGAGACCAGGCGCTTGCGCAGATCACGGTTGCCACGCGGGAAGACCAGCTCCAGCTTGGCGGATCCCGAGCCGGTCCCCCAGCGTGCGAACACGCCGCGCCGGGGAATCTCGCTCGGTACGAAGACCAGATCGCCGTCCAGCACGAACCGCACGATACCGGCTCTTCTATCCGCCCGGCCGGAATTTCCCGGTCTTCGACCGTCCTGGCCTTGCTTACGCCCAGAGCATGGCTTCGACTTCCGGCAGCGACCGTACAACGGTAGTTCCCGCCGTCGGCACCTTCCCGTCGACCCCGCGGACCCCGTCGAGCTCGCCCCGGACGATCTGCACCGCTCTGATGCCCAGGGCCGCCGCGCCCGCGCAGAAAGCCACCTGATCATCCACGAACAGCGCGGCGCCGGCCGGGACGCCGAGCTGGTCCAGCGCATGCCGGAAGATCTGCGCTGACGGCTTCGCCGCTCCCACCTCACACGAGAGAATCACCTCGTCGACGAGTTCGGGCACGCCGAGCTTGATCAGCAGATCACGGGTGTGCTCAGAGCAGTTGCTGACGATCGCGGCCCTGACGCCGTGCGATCTGAGGTTCTCAAGGAACGGGATGGAGTCGTCGAACAGGTGCGCGGAGGCCAGCAGTAGTTCCCGGTCCGCTTCGACGAGCGCGCGCACCAGGTCTGCCTCCGGCCTGACGCCGCACTCCTGCAGGATCTGACCGAAGCCCTCGGCTTTGGTCAGCCGGCCGACGTTGAACAACGACCCGACGCGCCAGATCCCCGCGCGCCAGGCATCGGGCGCGACCCCGGCCAACGCCGGCATTTCCGTGCTATGCCGCGAGAAATCGCAGCTCAGAATGGTCTCGTAGACGTCGATCAGGCAGGCGGCGGGCTGGGTCACAAGACCAGCGTAGGCTGGGCGCCGGCCGGCACCAAGGCGTCACGGCTCGCGGCACGGTCTGTTCGTCCTGCTAAACTGCGGACAACGAGAGGCGACTGGTATGGACTGGGTGATATCGGGCTTGCTGCTGATTCTCATCATCGGCACGCTGGTCGTGCTGCAGAGGCGCGAGCGCAGCAGGGAGTAACGCCAGGAGTCGTGCCATGACTGCTGCCGGGGTAGACCTGTCGGATATGGCGTTCTGGGGCCAGCCGCTCGCTGATCGCGCGGCCGCCTTCGCGTTCCTGCGGGCGCAGGAGCGGCCACGGTTCTACGCCGAGCCCGTGGTCCCGTTCGGTGAAAAAGGCCCTGGTTACTACGCTCTGGTGCGGCATGCGGACGTGGTCGAGGCGAGCCGGCACACCGAGGTGTTCTGTTCCCGGCGGGGCGCGACGAGTATCGTCGATCTGCCGGCCGACTTCAACGAGTACTTCGGCTCGATGATCAACATGGACGATCCCAGGCACGCCCGGCTGCGCCGGATCGTCTCTCGCGCGTTCAGCCCGCGGCTGATCGCGAAGTTCGAAGACGACGTCCGCCTGGCCGCCGCCGCGATCGTCGATGACCTGCTGACCACCGGGCCGTGCGATTTCGTGCCGAACGTCGCGGCCCGGCTGCCGCTCAAGATCATCTGCGACATGATGGGCATCCCCGGCGAGGCGTACGAGATGGTCCTGGCCAACAGCAACATCATCTTGTCCGGGTCGGATCCGGAGTTCCTGAGCGAGGATCTCGATGAGGCGGTGGTCCAGATACTGGGCGCCGGGCAGGCCCTCGCCGAGCTCGTCACCGGCCTGGCCGCCGACCGCGGGCGGGCGCCTGCCGACGACCTGGTCTCCGCGCTGGTTACCGCGAACATCGACGGGGAGCAGCTGACCAGCGCCGAGCTCGCCTCGTTTTTCATCCTGCTGGTGGTGGCCGGCAACGAGACCACCCGCACCGCCCTGTCGCACGCGCTGATGCTGTTCACCGAGTTCGCAGATCAGCGTGCGCTGCTGCTCGCCGACTTCGAGAACCGGATCGAGCGGGCGGTCGATGAGATCGTGCGCTACGCCTCACCGGTCCTGTTCATGCGGCGGACCCTCACGCAGGACTACACGATGAATGGGCAGGCTTACCGCGAGGGTGACAAGGCGGTGCTGTATTACTACTCGGCGAACCGCGACGAAGCGGTGTTCGCTGACCCCGAGCGGTTCGACATCACCCGCTCGCCGAACCCGCACGTAGGGTTCGGCGCGGCGGGACCCCACTTCTGCCTCGGTGCCCACCTGGCCCGCCGCGAGCTGACCGTCATGCTGCGCGAGCTGTTCACCCGTGTTCCCGACATCACGGCCGGCGAACCGGACCGGCTGCTGTCCAGCTTCGTCAACGGCATCAAGCGGCTGCCCTGCCAGTTCGGCGGCTGACGTTCGGCATCACCCGGTAACACACATGTAATCCGAACGACAGATCATGGCAGCCATGGTGTACCTTCACGCTGGTAACGGCGGTCCGGTGCCGCCCACGGGTTACCTGCCGATCGAGGAGCACGGGATCGTCGGTGACCTGCGGACGGTAGCGCTCGTCGGCACCGACGGAACCGTCGACTGGTACTGCCCGTCCAGGTTCGACGCTCCTTCGCTGTTCGGGGCGCTGCTGGACGCCCGCAAGGGCGGTTACTTCTCGTTGCGCAGCCGCAGCAGCGGCCGGCCGAAGCAGCTGTACCTGCCGGACACCAACATCTTGCTGACCCGGTTTCAGGGGGCGGAGGCGGTCGGCGAGGTGATCGACTTCATGGTGCCGGAGACCAGCGGTACCGGCCGGGCGCGTGACCTGCTGGTCCGGCAGGCGCGCGCGGTCCGCGGCCGGGTCACCTTCGAGCTCGCCTGCCATCCGGCGTTTGACTACGGCCGGACGCCGCATGCCGTGCGGCTGGTAGCCGGCGTCGGCGCGGTCTTCGAGTCATCCGCTGGCCGCTGCGTGCTGCGATCCGATGTGGCACTCAAGATCGAGGAGTCCGGCGTCGCCGCGACCTTCACCCTGGAGGAAGGCCAGGGCGTCGACATCGAGCTGGAATGGAACGGCGAGGTACGGCCGCTGGCCGTGGGGGAGACCGAGGAGCTGTTCACCCGGACGTCAGATTTCTGGCAGAACTGGGTCAGCCAGTCCCGGTACCGGGGGCGGTGGCGGGAGATGGTGCAGCGCTCGGCGCTGGTGCTCAAGCTGCTCGTGTATCACCCGACCGGGGCCCTGGTCGCCGCGCCGACCACGTCGCTTCCCGAGCAGCTGGGCGGCGGCCGTAACTGGGACTACCGGTACAGCTGGCTGCGCGATGCCGCCTTCACCATCTACGCGCTGATGACGCTTGGCTTCCTGGAGGAGGCCGCGTCGTTCATGGAATGGGTGCAGCGCCGCTGCGAGTCCGCGACCGCCGAACGCGACGTCATGATCATGTACTCAATCGACGGCAAAGAGGATATCGAGGAGACCATCCTTGATCATCTCGACGGCTATCAGGGGTCGCGACCGGTGCGGATCGGAAACAGCGCCGTCGGGCAGCGGCAGCTCGACGTGTACGGCGAGCTGATGGACTCGGTGTACCTGTACAACCGCGAGGCGCCGATTTCCTACGACTTGTGGACCGGGCTGTGCAAGCGGCTCGACTGGCTGGCCAAGCACTGGCAGGAGCCGGACGAGGGCATCTGGGAGATCCGCGGCCCGCGGCAGCGTTTCACCTACTCGGCACTGATGACCTGGGTGGCCTACGACCGAGCCGGCCGCCTGGCCCGCGACCGCGGCCTGCCCGCACCGGTGGAGCGGTGGCGCAAGCTCGCTGCCGCGGCCCACCGGTATGTGCAGGAGTCCTGCTGGGATCCCGAGCTACGGAGCTACGTCATGTATCCGGGCAGCAAGCTGCTCGATGCGTCGGTGCTGGTGATGCCGCTGGTGAAGTTCGCCGGGCCGACCGACCCGCGGTTCCTGTCCACCCTGGACCGGATCACCGCGGAACTCACCTCCGACAGCCTGGTCTCCCGGTACGCCAGCACCGGGCACGACGGGATCGCCGACGGCGAGGGCACGTTCAGCCTGTGCTCGTTCTGGTATGTCGAGGCACTCACCCGGGCCGGCCGGGTCCGGGAAGCCCGGATGATCTTCGAGAAGATGCTCACCTACGCTAACCACCTCGGGCTCTACGCCGAGGAGGTCGGCGCGTCAGGAGAGGCGCTGGGAAACTTCCCGCAGGCGTTCACCCACCTGGCGCTGATCAGCGCGGCGGTCAACCTCGACCGGGCACTGGACCGCTGACCGCGGGGTACCGCACGCGGCTACGTCCACGAGCCCGGGCTCTGGCCGAGCAGGCTCCTGATCAGGTCGGCGAGTCCGGGGGGCCAGATCACTTCGGTGGTGGTGTCCATTTCCGCCAGCGTCCACCAGTGCCACGAGGCGATCCCGTCCGAGCTGTGCATGGCCGTTACCTCACCGAGCCCGCGCTGGGCCAGCTCCACCCGTCCGAGAAAGAACCTCTCGTGCTGGCTGACTATCGCGTCGGCGTACTTCATGGTCAGCGTCCGCTCGTGCACCTCGCCACTCAGCGGAACGTCGGTCCAGCCGGTCTCCTCAGCCAGTTCCCGCCGCGCGCCCGTCGCGTAGTCCTCCCCGTCGTTCAGCCCGCCGCCCGGCGTGCACCAGTGCCGCCCGTTGGGCAACTCGTCGTCGTACCGGAACAAGAGCACCCGGTCATCCGGATCAAGCACGATCACCCGTCCGGCCCGCCGCAGCCGCAGCGGAACCGCGCCCTCGGGCCCTGCACCGGTCTGTTCCATAAGCACTATTGTCCCGGCTCGTTCCCTAGGATCGGAACGGCACTAATTCCAGCCCCGGTCCATGTGCTTGCGGCGATGACCGACGCCTGGGAGGCGGCTCACCCGGACACGGAGGCGCGGATGCTCTCCCGCAGCGAGCTCATGGTGGCCAGCACGGCGCTCGGTTCGTAGCCGCAGTGGGCCATGCAGTTGTCGCAGCGCGGGTCCTTGCCCCGGCCGAAGTTCTCCCAGTCGGTCGTGTCGAGCAATTCGGCATAGGTCTTCGCGTAGCCGTCGGCCAGCAGGTAGCACGGCCGCTGCCAGCCGAGCAGTGAATAGGAGGGAACGCCCCACGGCGTGCACGCGAAGTCCCGCTTGCCCTCGAGGAAATCCAGGAACAGCGGTGAATGGTTCAGCCGCCACTTCTTCCTGCGCCCCTCGGCGAAGGCGGCCCCGAACAGCTCGCGGGTCTGCTCCACGCCGAGGAACCGGTCCTGGGCCGGGGCCTTTTCGTAGGCGTAGCCGGGTGAGATCTCCATCCGGTCGACCTTGAGCTCGTCGTTGAGGTAATTCAGCACGTCGATCACGGCCTGCGGTGAGTCGGTGTTGAAGAACGTGCTGTTCGTGTAGACGGCGAACCCGGCCGCCTTGGCCTGCTTGATGGCGGCGACGGCCTGGTCGAACACGCCTTCCTTGCTGACCGACTCGTCGTGCCGCTCGCGCAGTCCGTCGATGTGCACCATCCAGGCGAAGTTCTTGGACGGGGTGAACTTGTGCAGGTGCTTGGGCAGCAGCACCGCGTTCGTGCACAGCACCACGAACTTGCGGCGTTTGACCAGCTCGTCCACCATCTCGTGGATCTGCGGGTGCATCAGCGGCTCGCCGCCCGCCAGCGACACCATCGGCGCCCCGCACTCCTCGACCGCGGCCACGGCCTGCGCCACTGGCATCCGCCGCTTGAGCTCTGACGCCGGATGCTGGATCTTCCCGCAGCCGACGCACTTGAGGTTGCACGCGAACAGCGGCTCGACCTCCACGATCATCGGGAACTTCTCGACCCCGCGCAGCTTCATCTTCATCAGATGCGTGCCGAGCTTGATCGACAGATGCAACGGCAAGCCCATCGTCTACCCCGTTCCGTACGTTGTGTTCGCTACATACAAGCTGTATGGGAGACAATACATGTATGACGCCCACCCGTCGAGATGAACATGTGGCCGACACGCGGCAGGCCCTGGTCGACGCCGCGCGCGCGCTATTCACCGAGCAGGGCTACGCCGCCACCGGCACCGAGGAGATCGTGGCCGCCGCCCGCGTGACGCGCGGCGCGCTCTATCACCACTTCCACGACAAGTCCGACCTGTTCCACGCCGTCATGGAGCAGATCGCCCGAGAGGTAGCCGAGCACCTCATCGACGCCGAACTCTCCCGCCCGGCCGACCCGTCGCAGCCCCCCGCCGACGCCTGGGACGAAGTCCGGGACGGGCTGGGTGCGTTCCTCGACCTGTGCGTCGTCACCGACGACTTTCAGCGCATCGTGCTGGTGGAAGGACCTGCGGTGCTCGGCCACGAGGCCTGGGACGAGCTGGTAGCCCGCCACGGCTCGAACCTGCTAGGCGAATGGCTGTCACGCGCCGTCAAGCAGGGCCGTATCGCGCCGGTGCCGATCCAGCCCCTCACCCGCCTGCTGATCGCGATGATCTCCGAGTCCAGCCTCTACATAGCCCGCGCCGACGACCGCTCCGCCGCCCGTGGCGCCATGGGCACGGTCCTCGACCGTCTGCTGGACGGCCTGGAAGCATCCACCGAGCGCTAGCCGAACCCGCGTTCCGGCCCGGCGGAAGTTCTCTCCGGTATGTGCCATGCGGGGTACCGGCGCTTCGTGACACCATAGATGGTCATCAGGCACGCGGAGAAGGGGTCAGCGTGGCGGATAGCCGGACAGAACAGCCCGCCGACCAGGACGCTGGGCTGCAGGGTGTCTTCGAGCTGTACGCACCGCTTCTCGCCGGGCTTCGCCAGGCCGCTCCTGTCGACCAGCAGGTGTCGCTGCTGGTGGACGCGGCCGTGACGGTGTGGAACAGGCCGGGATTCGACACGTTTCTCTCCGAGGCATCGCTCCGGTTCAGCCCATTCGACTACCAGCTGCAGGCGGCACGCAGCGCGCTGCGGCGGATGCGGGGCCGGGCGATCCTCGCCGACGAGGTCGGGCTCGGCAAGACCATCGAGGCTGGCCTGATCCTAGCTGAGCTGCGGTTGCGCGGGCTGGCCGACCGTGCCCTGGTCATCGCGCCGGCCGGGCTGGTGACCCAGTGGCAGGAGGAGCTCGAGCGCAAGTTCGGCGTGCCGACCGTGCGGGTCGGCCGGGACTGGGGCCAGGAACCGGTAGCCGGGAGCGCCGACCGCCCGGTCGCGGTCGCTTCGCTTGCGGCGGCACGCCGTGATCCGCTCAAATCCGCGCTGACGGGTGACCAATGGGACCTGATCATCGTGGACGAGGCGCATCGGGTGCGCGCACCGCGCAGCGCCTCGGGAAAGCTGATCCGTGAACTGCGGTCTCGGCATCTGCTGCTGCTGACCGCCACGCCGGTCGAGAATCGCCTGCAGGACTTGTACGAGATAGTGAGCCTGGTCGCGCCGGGGCTGCTGGGGACTGCGGCGCAGTTCCGTGCGGCGCATGGCGCCGGCTCGGCCGCACCAGAGCATGAACCGAGGAACGTCGCGGCGCTGCGGAAACGAACCGCCGAGGTGATGATCAGGCATCGGCGGAGCGAGGTTAGCGTGCTGCTGCCGCAGCGCCTGGCGGAGACGCTCCGGGTCGAGCCGTCTGGGCCGGAACGCGACTGGTATTCCGACCTCACCGCACGGGTGCGTGCCGAGGCCGTCACGGCTACGCCATCCCGGCGGCTCGCGTTGCGCAGTGTGGCCAAGCTGGCCGGGTCAAGCCCGGCCGCCGCCGCGCCCACGCTGGCCAAGATCGGCTGGGATGACCTGGCCGCCCGTGCGGGAGCGCTTGCCGCCCCCGCTAAGGTCGCGGTGCTGCTCGACCAGCTGAAGCGGTACACCGGGAACGGGGAGAAGGTGCTCATCTTCACCGCGTTCCGGCAGACCCTCGATCAGCTGGCCGGGCACCTAGCCGCGGCCGGACTCCCGGCCGCGATCTATCACGGCAGCCTGCCGCGCGCCGAGAAGGAACGGGCGATAGCCGCCTTCCGCGACGACGTCCCGGTCCTGCTCTCCACCGAGTCCGCGGGGGAGGGACGCAATCTGCAGTTCTGTCACGTGATGGTGAACATGGACCTGCCGTGGAACCCGATGCAGATCGAGCAGCGGCTAGGCCGCCTGCACCGGGTCGGCCAGGATCACGACGTGCTGCTCACCAACCTGGTCGCTAGCGGCACCATCGAGGAGCAGGTGCTGCGCGTCCTTGAGGCGAAGATCAACCTGTTTGAGCTGGTGGTCGGGGAACTTGACATGATTCTCGGGCGGGTGGACGCCGACTTCGACTTCGAGACCACGGTGTTCGACGCGTTCGTGGCCTCCGGTGACGACGCGGAGTTCGGTGAGCGGATGGCGGCCATCGGGGATGACCTGGCCAAGGCCAGGACCGATTACCTGGCCAGCCGGGCCGCGATCGATGGCCTCGTCGGCGAGCAGGACGAGCATGCCGGGGAGGAGGCGTGACGGCCGTCGCCGATCCGGCGCTCGGGTTCTGGCTGCGGCATGTGGCGGCGGCCGGGGGGCTGTGGGAACCGGACGGGGACATGACGTACGTGGTCCTTCCCCCGCCGCTGCGGGACGCCTACCGGCTTCCGGAGGAGTTGCGGGTCACCGCCGACCCCGACGTCGCGCGGGAAGACGGGGCCACCTTGCTCACCGCCGGTCACCCCGTTCTCGCCGAGGCCGCCGAACGAGTACTGGCCTCTGGTGACACCGGGTACCTGGTCCTGGCCAGGCCGGCTTCCGCGCCTCCCGGTGGTGACGTGCTGCTCGCCGCGGTGCGGGATGCCTTCCCCGTCGACCACGGCCGGATTGACCTGTCCGGCGAGCCCACGGTCGTCATGCATCCAGTCATCGCTGTTGGCGCGTTGGTCACCTATGAGCTGTCGGCCGAGGACCGGTTCCAGGAGGAGGTGCAGCGCTGGGTAGACGTGCCGTCCAGGCGCGAGCTGTCCGCAGACCTGGTCGGCAGGCTGTGCCGTACGGACGTGGCTGAGCGGGCCCAGCCTCGGCCTCCGGAGGGCCTCATGCCGGCCGTCGGCGCCGCGCACCGGGTCATCGATGCAGGCGCTACCGCGCGCCGTCAGGCGCTCGCCGCGGAGGTGAGCGGCGCCTGCCAGGCTGAGCGCGGTCGTGCCGTCGCCTATTACGCGGACGCGGTCGCCGGGATCGAGGCCCGGATGGCGACTGCCCAGCCCGATCGCAGAGCAGCGCTTGAGCAGCGGCTGCGCGCCACCCGTGAGGAAGAGGCCAGACGGCTGGCCGAGATAGCGGAGAAGTACGAGGCGCGCCACACCATCAGGCCCTACCGGCTGCACGTGATGCTCGTCCCGGCCCTGCGCGTACCGGCGGACGTGCTGCGTGGTGACCGAAGGTACGCGATGTGCTTCGACTGGCTGCTGCCAGCCGGGGTCTTCGCGCCGGCGCGGTGCCCGTCCTGCGATGACGAGGCGCCGCTGGTAGCCGGCAAGCTGAAGCTCGGCTGCGAGGCGTGCCTGCCCCCCAAGCCTGCGGCACCCGCACCCGCACCCGCCTCCGCATCCGCCAAGCCCGCTGCCCCGCCCGGTGGCCGGTCCGCGCCCGCGGCCAAGCCTGCGCCGCGCCTGCCCGGGGCGAAGCCGGTGCCGCCGCAGGCCAAGAAGCCGGTGTCGCCGCAGGCCAGACGGCGGGCTGCGGTCCCGCCGAAGGTCCGCAAGGAGCAGCAGAAAGCCGCTGCGACCCTGGCTGAACGGCTATGGCGCGCCGTGGCGGCCGGTGACCGCCACGCGATCAGGAGGATCCTTCACCCTGGCTCGCCGGCCGAGGCGCTCGACCGGGTTCTCGGCCCCGCCGCGTTCTGTCGTGTCCTCGGGATGCCCCCAGGCGAGGAACCGGAAAAGTTCCTCGCGGAGACAGACGGCGATGCCGTCACCGGGGCGCTGCTCGGCGTCGCCGGTACCGAGTGCCCTTATTACATCTACTGTCGGGACGGGCGGGCTGCCGAGGTGCTGCCCTTTCCCATCGGCCACGACGGAGCTTTCTGGGGGTTCTACTGGTGGGGCGAGCGCCCGGGCGCAAGATGGGATTCCGGGCCGATTGTCCCGGCCAAGGGCCTGGACCCGGTCGAAGGCGCGCTGGCCGTCACCGGTCCGGCGTGGAACGGCCTGCCGGTCGCGGGTCGCGCCCTGGCCGCGTGGGGACGGATCGCCGACCATCACGAGCGGCTGCTTTCTGCGCACCAGGCACGCCCGCTGGCCGCGGCCGTGAACCGCCTCGTCGCCTTCCGAGCCGGCGGGCGAACGACCTTCGCCGATGCAGCAACCCGTTTCCGGGTGCCGGAGCAGGACGTGCGCCGGGTCGACCGTGCCGTCCGCCCGCTGCTAGCTCTCGGCCCTGGTCAGCCCTGGTAGCGCGGTACCTGGTAGCTGCTACGAGCAGCCTCGTCATCAATCAGGCGCATGGGACGTCAGGATGCCTTGAACACCTCCCCAAGGTGCCATTCGAGGAAGTCACGCTGCGGCCAGTCCACCTTCCTGTCTGGCAGGGCTATAACTTCTCCTGCCTTGGCGTAGAAATGCTCGCCGTTGCCGAACTCTTCCCGTAGCCGCGGGCTGACCCGCAGCTGATATGAGGGATCGACCGCAAGGTAACCGCGGTCGAACATCGTGTGTACGTCCGACCTTAGGAGCAGGCCATTAAACCGTCGTCGGCCTGATCGGCAAGGACGGCCGCGAAGAAGAGGTCCCCTCCGGACGCTGGAGACCACCGCCGCAGCCCACGTCTCCGCGGAGACGCTGGCCGCGCGCTCGGCGGCATCCCTCCGCCACCACGCGGTTGATTCGGCCGACTCCAATTCTTCCAAGCGCTGCCACTCCTTGGCTGACACCAGCACGACAGACTGGTGATTAGCACGGACAACGGCAATGGGCCCACCGCCCGCCTCTACCTCGTCGGCGGCGGCGGCCAGCCGGTCAGCGTCGCTTGGCTGTTCCTTTGCTCACGCCATCCATTGTGGATGCCCATAGGTCGTGTCGGCTAGTAAACGACCACCAGGCAAGACGCCGACAGCCCGAGCCGCCTACACCCCGCTAGCCCAGCTGGTGCCGGCGTCAGGCGAAGGGGTTCTCGATTCGGACGCCGCGGATCACCTGGTCTGCGTTCAAGTCCTCGGATAGGACACGGGCACAGCCGGCCCGGCTGGCTGCCTCGATGATCAGGGCATCCCATAGAGAAAGCTGTACCAGGCGCGATGTGTCCACCGCAGCCAGCACTAGGGGGACATCCACGCCGATCACGGTTAGCTTCGCGATGCCGCGCACCGCCCTGGCCGCACGCTCCTCGCTGAGCGGGACCTTAAGCTTACGTGTGGTCACAACGTAGAACTCCTGGAGAACCTGCGTGCTCACGACGAGGTTCCCTGGCTGGGCGGCGATCAGTTCAACCGCGCGTTCGTGCTTCGCTTTTTCGGCAGAACTCTCGTCAACCGAGTACACGAGGACATTGCTGTCGAGGAATGTCCTATCGCTCATATAGCTCGTCCCGGGACCATGACCGGCCCTCTGCGCCGCTGCCTGCCCCAGCGCCCTTGGTGGCCGCGAAGAACTCTTCTATTCCCTCGGCCGCGGTGGAATGGCCGATCAGTTGCTCGAGGTAATCCCGCACCAAGGCGTTAACCGAGGTGCCCATCTCCAGTGCCCTGATGCGAGCCATCCTGAGAACGTCTTCATCGACGGTCAGCGTAAGGTTCGTCATTCCACGCCTCCAATCTACACATAATAAGTGTAACACGCATCCCGTGGCGCAGACTGCTTGTAGCGGCTGACATGCTGTGACGGCGTCGGGGACCCCGCCTTTGCTATTCACCGTGAGAAGTACCATCGTCCGTTCGGTATCAATGGAATGTCATTGGGCCAGAATGTCGGAAGGCCTGATTACTCTGGGTGCGGTGACCGGAACGCGCCGGTAGCGACGGAGGGCGGGCGATGACCGAAGTGGTCCAGGGCGAGCAATCGTCGCCGTTCGACGAGCCACCGGAGTTCGCGGCCGCGTCCTCATACCAGGTACGCGACGAGCTCGTGGAGCTGATCGAGCGGGACCTGCTGGGGCCGTAGGGCGGGGAGCTCGAGGTGCTCCCGCCGCGCTCGGCGGGGCCGGGGAGCGGTACCTGGTGGGGCGGCTCGGGCCCCGGCACGACCCCCAGTCCGGAACGGACGTGACCGGGGGCGCAGTGGACACCGAGATCGCAGCCGGCGGGGACGGCGCCGACGGGGAGCTGCCCGAGCTGCTGACGATGCAGAACGCGAGGCAGATGTGGGCCTCGTCGATGGGGTTGTCGTGCGTGGTGGCAATTAGAGGGACGCTCAGGCCATGAACCAAGGTGGCCGTGGTTTCTCCGCTCCGATTACTAGCACGTTCCCGGTGGCGACGCCCTGCCGCCCGCTAGGCTCGCTCCATGTCTGCGGTTAGGCGAGAATCAACGGGTCCTTCCAGGCCTGACTTCGCGGCGTTGTTCACTGTGCGCGAGTGCGACTGCGGGCGGGAGAACTGCGAGATCTGCGAGGGCTGGCAGCTCACCCCGCGAACGGCCGACATGCTGCACACGGCGCTCAAGATCATGGCCGACCAAGCCTTCGACGACATCGAGGAGCATGGCAGCGAGCCGGTTGAGAGGGAAGACGGAGGGGATTGGCTATTCTTCGACAGCCTCCCCCGTATCACCTGGAACCAGGATTCCGGCTGGCGGAGGCAGGTGGCTCGGGCCTGCGACGACCTCGCGGGCGGTCTTATCCGCGGGGACTGTCCGGTGCCGCGGAACAATGCGGAGGAGATCGTCCTTCACCTACCGGAACGCCCGTGAGTATTGGGAAATTGAAAACCCTGCCGCAGCCTTTGCGCACAATGCGGTCGTCGGCGGAACGCCCGGGTACCGGGAGCTCGTGCCCGATCCGAAGGTTCCCGGATCCTGCTCGTCGGACTCGACACGCTCTACGGCCCAACCTGATGGCTGATGGTCGCCGAGTACGGGTGGAATGTCAGATCAGCGGCCCGTCACGGCCGCCCGGACCCGGGTCGCGATCATCTCGGTCAGGGCCTTCGTCTGCGACGCGGCTGTCATGGCCTCCGTCGGCGTTGTCCGTCCCATGCACACCGACCAGGCGCGGAGGATGAGCGGACGGGTCCGGGCGACCGCCCCTAGGCGGTCGAGTTCCTCTGCTTCCAGCGTGACGTGCTCGCGGTAGCCGAGCGGCACCGCACCCGCCCGGCGTCGCGACCACGTTCGCCAGGACGAAATCCGGGTGGATGAGCCCCTCGGGCAGTCCCTCCGCCGCGTCCAGCGCGGCGACCTCTGCCCGGAGCGCGTCGAAGGCCGCACGCTCGGCATCGGGAATCAGGGGCGCGGTCTCGGCGAGCATCTGGCTGGCGGTCGCGATCTCCGCCGACGGCAGCCCGTCGGCGAGGTGATGCCAGGCACCGCCCGGCCTCACGACCGCCCAATTACCACGGCTCGGCTGACCGGCCGGCGTCGCCAGCTAGAAGACCCGAGACGCCGCGCAGATCTCCAGGTGAAGGGTGCCCTGGCTGCCTGGATGGCGGGCGGCGAGGGTGATCCGGTAGACGTCGGGACCCCAGGTCGCGGCTAGGCGGGGATCATCGACGGGACGTTCCTCGATGCCAGCGGCGAAGTCCGCATGCGGGTAGTCAATGGCCAGGTCGTCGTCATCGGCAGGAATGATCAGCCGACCCTCGGCCACCAGGCGCGGTTCACGTGCCGCGATCAGGTACACCACCGTTCGTTCCGGACCATGGTCTATATCCCATGCGTCCTCGATGAGGATTCTGGCGCCGCCTGCACTGCCGCCTGCACTGCCGCTGCCTGCACGGGCGCGGTCCAGGCGGATCCTCCGGCGCCACGAGCGGATCCCGGCCTCGGGCGGGTAGGCCCCGGCCAGGTCGAGCGACAATTCGGCAGCGTCGGCGCAGAGCAGGCCCTGGACCCGGCGGGCCGCGTACTGGTGGCCGGGGGCCTGGGGCACGCCGTCGACTTCGGGGACGTTGTGCCAGGAGCTCTGCATGGTCCAGATCTGGTACCGCTCCGGCCCGAAGGTCTGCCGGGTGTAGACACCGACGCCCACGTCGATCAGCGGCGGGCGGCCGTCCAGGGCGACGATGAAGGAGCCGACGTCGTTGTGGTTGTGGCTCTCGGCGTTGTGACCTGCCTTGGCGGCCAGGAACAGTCCGGCCCCGCTGCCCGCCCGCGACCTGGCCGTGAGCACGCCGGTCGCGGAGAGCCACGCCTGCGCGGGCATCGGGAACGGGCGCGGCGGCGAGTCCGCCCACTCACGGTCGAACATCGCGCTGAGCGTCCGGGCCACCGAACCGTTCCAGCCGCTCACCGCCTGCTGATCGCGATGATCTCCGAGTCCAGCCTCTACATAGTCCGCGCCGACGACCGCTCCGTCGCCCGCGACGCGATAGGCACGGTCCTGGACCGTCTCCTGGACGGCCTAGACGTATCCTCCGGGCGCTAGCCGAACCCGCTTCAGGCTGTGGAACGATAAAGATCATGACCGTCGCGCTGACACCAGATGAGCTGTTGACCACGACCCGGTCGGTGCGAAAGCGCCTCGACCTCACCCGGCCGGTCCCGCTGGACTTGGTCCTGGAGTGCCTGGAGCTTGCGCTCCAGGCACCGAGCGGGAGCAACCGGCAGGGCTGGCACTGGCTTGTGGTGACCGACCTCCAGACGCGGGCCCGGATCGGCGAGCTGTACCGGCGCTCCACGGAGAGGTACCTGGCGGCTTCGGATTCCGCTGCCAGTCCCGGCCGTTCCGGTCCGGCGGATTCAGACGTGCAGCGGCGGGTGAGGGATAGCGCCGCTATCTCGGCCAGCACATGGGCGAGGTTCCTGTGCACGTGATCCCGTGCATCCGGCTGGACACTCCATGGCCGCCGGGAGAAACGCAGGCCGGGCTGTGGGGGTCGCTGCTGCCCGCGGCGTGGAGCTACATGCTCGCCTGCCGGGCCCGTGGACTCGGCACCGCCTGGACCACGCTTCACCTCGTTTACGAGCAGCAGGTCGCTGAACTGCTCGGGCTGCCCGGCGACATCCGGAAGGGAGCGCTCATCCCGACCGCCTACTACACCGGCCAGACGTTCCGCACCGCGTCGCGCCGCCCGCTCGAGCAAGTCCTCCACGTGAATCACTGGTGAACCGCGCCGGCACCTGGCACTACCAGGCGAGCTCGTCGCCGTTCTCCTGGAAGGTGCTGGTGGGGCCGTCCTCGCCGATGGTCGCCATGCGCACGATGACCTCGGCGCCCTTCTCGACCGGCTGCCCAGCCCCGCTGGCGGGAGTGAGATCGGTAGCGGTGAAGCCGGGCTCGACCGCGTTGAACTTGATGTCTGGCAGCGCCTTGGCGTACTGGACCGTGAGCATCGAGACGGCGGCCTTGCTCGCGCCGTAGATGATGGCGGGATAGTGGAATTGGCGCCGCTCGGGATTGGTGACGGCCCAGAACGAGCCGAGCGCGCTGGAGACGTTGACCACGACAGGGTTCTCGGATTTGCGCAGCAGCGGCAGCGCGGCCTGGGTGACACGGATGATACCGACCGCGTTGGTGTCGAATACCATCAGCGCGACCGGGCCGTTGACGGCGTCGGCTGTAGCGCTAATGCCGGCGTTGTTGACGAGGACGTCCAGGTGGCCTTCGCGTTCGCCGATCACGCCCAGGGCAGTCTCCACGGACGCGTCGTCGGTCACGTCGAGCTGCACGAACCGGGCGCCGAGCCCGGTGGCGGCCGCCTCCCCTCGCTCGATGCTGCGCGCCCCGATGTAGACGGTGCGCCCCAGCTCGATCAGCCGGCGGGCGGTCTCGTGGCCGAGTCCCTTGTTGGCCCCGGTGATGAGCGTCACGGTCATGTCTGGTACTCCCTCGGCTCGTGTCGTGCATCGTTCGCGAGCCACCGGTGCGGTCAATCGCGACGGTGCAAGCGCGTGTTGACCACTTTTCGCCACCGGGGGTGAAACAGCCAGGGCCCTGACGATCCTGGGAGTGACAGGGACAGGCTGGCCACGATTCACGCCGGTAGGCTGGTCGACGTGAGCGAGGATGACCTGCTAGGCGACTACCTGCGAGCTCGGCGTGAGCTCGTCCAGCCCGGCAGCGTGGGCCTCCCGGCCAGTGGCAACCGGCGCGTCAACGGTTTGCGGCGCGAGGAGGTCGCCATGCTCGCCGGCATCAGCTCCGACTACTACCTGCGACTCGAGCAGGGCCGCGACCACAATCCATCGATCCAGGTCCTCGAGGCCCTCGCCCGTGTCCTGCAGCTCGACCAGGCAGCGACCGATTACCTCCTCGGTCTGGCCGCGCCTCAGCCCCGTCAGCGGCGCCGCCGTCCCAAGCGCGAGTCAGTGCCAACCGGTATCCGGCAGTTGCTCGATGTCATCGGCCTGCCTGCGTTTGTCGAGGGCCGGTACTTCGACGTCCTCGCCGCCAACAATCTCGCCTACGCCCTGTCACCCAACCTGCAAGGCGGCAAGAACCGGCTCCGCTCCGTGTTCCTCGACCCCGCCGAAAAGGCGCTCTACCCGGACTGGGACCAAGCCACCGCCGGGCTGGTCGCCGGATTTCGTCAATCCGTAGGCAGCGACGTCGACGACCCGGGGTTCGTCCAGCTAGTCGGTGAGCTCTCGCTGTCGAGCGAACGATTCCGGCGGCTCTGGGCGCGCCACGACGTCCTCTCATTCGAGGGGGCGCCGGTTCGCCTTGACCACCCTCAAGTAGGCGAGCTCAGGCTCGGCCGGGAGAAACTCGCAATCACCGGAACCGAAGGTCAGCTGCTCGTCATCTACCACGCCCAACCCGGCACCAGCAGCGCCGAAAAGCTGGCTTTGCTCGCCTCGCTGGCCAAAACCGCTGCCCTTGATGAGTTCATCGCCGGCTACGAGGCCGAACACGGCGAGATCACCGACGACGAGATGCGCTTACCCCCGTCTAGGCGATCCAGTCGGGCCAGCTCGGCTGACCGGTCGGCGTCGCGAGCTAGAAGACCGGAGACGGATCGCCCGCCGCACCGATCTTCAGCTGAAGGGTGCCCTGGGCCCTGGTCAGCCCTGGTACGAAGTATCAGTACATAACCTTGACGACAAGCGGCTCGCCGTATTTTCTCTGGCCTGAACGAGCCGTTGTTCCCCGCCGTCACAACCATTGTCCTGGACCTTCCGAAGGCGCCGTAGACAAGCTCCTAGCTCTTACCGATCGCGCGTCATAGCCGCCATAAAATGGCAACGTGTTGCCATTTTATTAATTCAGTTGCGCCACCGGGATGCTTGCCCGCCGAAGCCACCCGCCGGATCGAGCAATTGCGCGGCCGGATCATCGACAACGCGCGTTACCAGGACGGCGAGGAACCGGCTGAGGACGCAGCAAGCCTGCTGGCGCAGACCGGCGAAGCGTGCGCGGAGCTGGAGTCGTTGATCCGGCGGATCAACCGGACTAACGCAGTGGTGCGGCTGGGCGTGGGGACCATAACGGACGCGATTGCCCGCAGGGACATGCTGAAGCTGCGGCACAGCGTTATCACGGCGGCGGCGGACGCCGCCGCCGGACGCGAGCGCGGCTGGAGCCGTCACCTGCGCTCTGAGCTCACGTTCATCTCTGCGCTGCCGGTCGCCGATTTGCGCGCGCAGGCCGACGATGTGGCGCGGCGCCTCCGGGAACTGGACACCGACATTCAGCGCACCAACTGGGAGGCCGACCTTCTGGACGAATAAATAACGGCAGGAGCAGGTAGCCATTCAGGAAGCGAGCACCAGCCGAACCGGCGGTTTACCGGTTACCTTCGAAACGGATCGCGCGAAGGGCAGCGCACTTGCACGGTGCAGCCCAGCACCCCGCACAGGTAACGGTCCACGGCGAACGAGTCATCACCACGTGCTGATCCTGCATGGCGAGGGTGGGGAAGGAGCTTCCTGGAGACGTTGACCACAACAGAGTTCTCGGATCTGCGCAGCAGCGGCAGTGCCGTGCATCCCGGGTTCTGAGCGCACGGGGCCTCCCGTCCCTCCTATGGTACGAAGGTGGGATAGATGTACCATGAATGTATGACTGGTAAGAGGCGCTTGTCCGCGACAGTGGACGCTGAGCTGGTCGAGGCGAGTCAGGCCGCCGTCGCGGCCGGTAGCGCCGAGAGCGTCAGCGCCTGGGTGAATGACGCACTGCGCCTGAAAATGGAGCAGGACCGCAGGCTCCGGGCCCTTGATGAGTTCATCGCCGGCTACGAGGCCGAACACGGCGAGATCACCGACGACGAGATGGCCGCGGCGGTAAGAGGTGCCCGGGAGCGAGCTATTGTCGTCCGCGGTGACCCGGGTGGCGCTCGCGGCCAGGGGGCTGCCTGATGCTGGTTCTGGATGCAGGGGCGTTTCTCGCGGTTGAGCGCGGGGACCGTGAAGTCGTAGCACTGGTGAAACGTGAGCGGCTGTTCGGGCGCGCGCCGGTCACTAACGGTGGGGTCATCGGCCAGGTGTGGCGCGGCGGTAACGGGAGGCAGGTCCCGGTCGCCCGGCTGCTAGCCGGGGTTCACGTCGCCCCGCTCGATGATCCGCTTGGGCGCCGCGCCGGGACGTTGCTGGCGCGCAGCGGACGCTCGGACGCAATCGACGCGGCGGTCATATGCCTAGCGGGCGACGGGGATGACATCCTGACTTCAGACCCGGAAGACCTCCGGGTCCTCGCGCAGGCCGCCGGGATCCACGTGGAGCTTATCCCCGTCTAGGCCGCCGGTCACGCCCGCGAGGATCATCGGTTCGGATGCTGGAGGTCCACCGGCGGCAGATCCTGCACCTGCTGCTTGGTGATGTTGAGCCGGATGCCGTCGTCGTTGACCTCGGTCACGGCGCCAATCGGGATAGCCACTTCCTTGCGCCCCCACACGTGCCCCTCTTGCAGGAGCACGTGGGTCACGTGGTGGCTGTCGGGGTCTATGACCAGCCCTTGGACTCGCCCGATGGGGCCGTCGGTGGCATGGACATGCTCACCGCGGCGTACCTCTACCTCGTTCAGCGGGACGGCGTCGATGGTGACAGCCAACGGGACGGAAGCCCCGTCCATTCCCCTGCCGTAGTAAGGCATGAAGAGCATCTGTCCCGGATCATAGCCCGGGTATTCGGGGCTGCCCGGCAAGAACTGCGTCTCCTCGGCGAGATCGAGCTCCCCGAACTCCGCCAGCGTGCAGCGGAGCCGGATCTCGCCCGTCCCGGCGTCGACAAGGTCGAGAGGCACAAGCCGGCCGGGGCCGCGCCAGAGCTTCGGTTCGACCACGAGATGGGTGATCGCACGAGCAACCGGGTCAACGACCACGCGGGTCACCTTGCCGCAGCTTCCATCGGTACAGCTGGCGTCGGCTCCGATCGTGAACGTCGTCTCACCCATAGCCACCTCCTGGTTCCTAGCGGTGCCCGGCAACTCCGAGAACGGCCGCCGGCCTTTTGACGGCCCCGACCCATCGCGGAACGTGCCAACAGGGTCTCCTCGCACAGTAGCCACACGCCGTCGATGATCGTCGATCCGTTCCCGCGTCGGCCCGGCCAGGGCCGCGACCAGGACCGCGGCGGCCAGCCGGGTGCGGCGGGCGAAGTAGGGCCGTTCGTAGGCCCGGCGGTCGCAGCCGCGCCGCCAGCCGTTCGGGGGAGAAGCAGGCCGCGAGGACCCCTGAGGACATATCGCCGGAGCTCAGGTCTGGGCCTCAGCGGGTTTCGCCGCCGCTGCGGCTGCTGTTGAGGAGTTATTCGACCGCGCCGAGGCCTTGCGGTTTCTTGTCCTCGCCGGCTTCCGCGGTTCTTCGATCAGCTTGACGACGATGTCGGGGCCGTCGGTTTCGACGATCTGGACTCGGTGCGGAAGCATGGCCAGGAACGCCCGGAAGCTCCGGCACCCGTAGTTGTGCTCGTCGAAGGCCGCGTCCAGCGCCAGCATCTTGCTCTTGAGGCCGCCGGCCGTCAGCGTCTCGGCGTTGGACTCCTCGAAGGCCCGGACCAGCAGCTGCTCCGCCTCACCGATGTCGAACGCGGCATTCACCGCGGGCCGCACGTCCGGCTCGACCTCGGCGACCAGCGTGCCCCAGTACTTGTACTCCGAGCAGACGGAAACAAGCTTGCGGCTGGCGTTGGCTTCCGTGCCGACGCCCACCACCCACTTGCCGAACTCCCGCAGCCGCTGCACCAGAGGCGAGTAGTCCCCGTCCCCGCTCACCAGCACGAACACACTGATGTCCGGGTGAACGATCAGGGTCTCCATGGCGTCGACGGCCATCCTGATGTCGGCGGCGTTCTTGTTCTGGAAGCCGACCCGGGCGACCTGGATGAGGTCCACGCCGTTCATCGCCAGGTCTTCCTGGTGACTGCCGAAGCGCGTATTGGCCCAGTCCGCGTACGCCCGGCGCACCGAGGCGTTGCCGTACCCGCGGCACAACCGGGTCAGCGCCTCGTACGGCGCCGGGTTCGCCTGGTCGGGCAGTTCCTTGACCGCGCCGAGGACGAGGTTCTCGAAATCCACGAATACGGCGACTTGCGCCGACCCATCGGGCTCCATCGTCCATTCCTTCCGCCGCGCCTCAGCGATCTGGTGACGTAACGACCTGTCGACCTGGCGGTGAAACGCTATCTCAGCGGCGCCGGGCCTGGCCCGGTAACCCCGGTTCCGCCACGAGCGGGTTTACCTGGACGCAACAAATTGTCACATGCCGTCAACAATGCGGGGCTACCGTAGCTCATCCGCTGTGGCTGACGGCGAAGGGGTGATCGCAAGGCACTGGTGGGGGCAACGACACCGAAATTTCTCCCGCTTACTCTGCGAGATACGCGGGCCCAAAACGAAGGTCGTGACAAATGGCCGTTTGGGATTGGTTCGAACGGCGATCGTTTGACCACCGGGACTTCGGCGGTTTCGCCAATCCGGGGGAGACGATACGCCACCCCTCAATCACGCTGCTCCTGCCTACCCGCGAGGTCGCCGGTACTATCGGCCCGATCTTGGACACGGTGGCCAGGCTGAACGAACGGACCGGGCTGGTCGATCAGGTGCTGGTGGTCGACGCGGACTCCTCCGACGGGACGGCGGATATCGCCAGGGCCCACGGTGCCGAGGTCTACTCGGAGAACGAATTGCTGCCCGAGTTCGGGCCTTGCCTAGGCAAGGGCGACGCGATGTGGCGCGGCCTGTCGGCGGCACGCGGCGATATCGTCATGTACGCCGACACTGACACACCTGATTTCGGCGAGCACTTCATCTACGGCACGGTCGGCCCGCTCCTGACGGTGCCCGGAGTCCAGTTCAGCAAGGCCGCCTACCGGCGCCCTTTCACCAGCGAAAACTCCTCCGTCGTCGACGGCGGCGGCCGGGTGACCGAGCTGATGGCCAAGCCTTTGCTGAACTTCTTCTATCCGGAGCTCGCCGGATTCGTCCAGCCGCTGGCCGGCGAGTTCGCCGTGTACCGCGATCTGCTGTTCCGCACCCCGTTCCTGACCGGATACGGGGTCGAGATCGCGATCCTGATCGATGTGTTCTCCAGCGCCGGGATGTCCGCGATGGCTCAGGTGGACCTCGGCTCGCGACAGAACCGCCACCAGCCGCTCTGGGACCTGACCAGGATGAGCTCGACCGTGCTGCGCGCGCTGGCTCGCCGGGTGCCGGGGATGGAACAGCAGATGCTCACCCCGCGGGGGCCTGACGTCTGGGAACTTCGCCGTCCCGAGACCTACCTGCACGCGGTCGCCACCCAGGACGGCCTCCGCCTCGACGAGCATCTCAACGAGCTACTCGAGCGTCCGCCCATGGCCGAGGTGCGGCCCGCCATCGCCGCCGAGGTCCCCGCCTATCAACTGGGCATGTAGCGCGACGAACGCCCGCCGGCCGGTGTCCAGGGGCCTAGTCGAGCGGGCCTAGTCGAGCGGGCCTAGTCGAGCGGCCTAGTGGACGTGGAACCGCCAGTCGCTCGGCACCCGGCCCGCGGGTCCGGGCACCGGCTGTTCAAGCGGATGGCTCTCCGGAGCCGCCAGCGGCGGACCCTCGTACGTGTCCTTGGTTTCGTAGCTGTAGAACCAGTCCTCGCCCGGCTCGAAGCTCCGGATGAACGGGTGCCCGGTCGCGGCCGCGTGGGCGGTCGCATGCTGCGAGGGGGAGGTGTCGCAGCACCCGATGTGCCCGCACTGGGCGCACCGGCGCAGGTGCACCCACCACCCGCCGGCCTCGTCGCACTCCACGCACCCAGTTCCGCTCGGCGGCACCGAAGGGTCGATCCCCGCTATGTCACTCATTCAGCTCTCCTTAAGTAACTGGGCTACCCGCGCCGCCCGCGGCGAGATGCACGGCGTCCGGACCGTCCGGCGCCGCCACCGCGTCATTTTGCGCGGTCACCGGCAGCCGGACCCGGAAACGCGTGTCGCCGGGCGATGATTCCAGGGTCAGCTCCCCGTGGTGCTTGTTGACGACGATGCGCCAGGTGATGTCGAGCCCCAAGCCGGTCCCCTCGCCCACCGGCTTGGTCGTGAAGAACGGCTCGAAGATCCGCTCCCGGATCTCCGGCGGTACCCCGGGCCCGGTATCGCCGAACTCCACGAACACCTGATCGCGGTCCATCCCGGTGCGCACGGTCAGCGTCCCGGAGCCACCCATCGCCGACACCGCGTTGTCGATCAGGTTCGTCCACACCTGGTTCAGCTCGCCGGCAAACGCCGGGATGTGCGGCAGCCCTGCGTCGTAGTCCTTGACCACGGTGATCCCGGGCGGGAACTTCCCGGACAGCATGAGCAGCGTGCTGTCCAGCAGTTCGTGCACGTCGACGACCTGGTACGGGGCCCGGTCCAGCTGCGAGTACTGTTTAGCCGCGCCGACCAGGGTCGAGACCCTGGTGGTGGAGTCCTCGATCTCGTTCATCAGCAGCTCG
>Ga0302235_10000513_pt1 | contig 30642 bp, 25 predicted proteins | sample II_Palsa_N3_3_FD_193577 | JGI IMG/M metagenome (GOLD analysis project Ga0302235, IMG submission 193577) | Peat permafrost microbial communities from Stordalen Mire near Abisko, Sweden - II_Palsa_N3_3 | ecosystem: Environmental > Terrestrial > Soil > Palsa > Peat permafrost | place: Sweden...
GTGCGGAACTTCGACCCGTGCCGGTGGACGTTCTCGAGCAGCCAGCCGCGCAGGCCAGACAGATCGCCCGCGGCGATCTGCTGCTCGATGTCCGGCAGGTCGAGGTGCACCTGCTGCCAGAGCTGGCCGGCGATCATGTTGCCGAGCGCATACGTGGGGAAGTAGCCGATCAGTCCGGCTGACCAGTGCACGTCCTGGAGCGCGCCGTCGGCGGGGTTCGCGACCTCTAGACCGAGGTAGTCGCGAACCCGCGAGTTCCACGCCTCGGGTACGTCGCGCACCGCCAGTGTCCCCGCGATCAACTCCTGCTCGAGCTCGAAGCGCAAGATGATGTGCAAACCGTAGGTGGCCTCGTCTGCTTCAACCCGGATGAACGACGGGGAGACGCGGTTGACTGCCCGGAACAGGGTGTCGGCGTCGAGCGCGCCGTCGAACAGGGCCGCGATCCGCGGCGCCAGCACCCCGCTGAAGCTCCGTCCACGCCCGACCATGTTCTCCCACAGGCGGCTCTGCGATTCGTGCATCCCGAGTGACTCGCCATGCCCCAGCGGGAGCCGCTGCAGGGCTGGTGGGATACCCGCCTCATACAGGCCATGCCCGCATTCGTGCATGGCGCCGAACAGCCCGACTGACAGGTACGACTCATCCCAGCGAGTCGTGATCCGCACATCGGTCGCACCGAAACTGGATGCGAACGGGTGAACCGCGTCGTCGAGGCGCCAGGCAGCGGCGTCGAAGCCCATCATCTTCAGGACCTCCGACACCAGCTGCCGCTGCGTCTGGACCGGAAAGTTTCCGTGCAGGACCGAGCTGTCGAGGTCGCGCTGCGCCAGCTGCGCGATCAGTGGTACGAGCGCGCGCTTGAGCTCGTCGAGCAGCCGCGCAACCCGGGCCGAGCTCATCTGCGGCTCGTAGTCGTCGAGCAGCGCGTCGTACGCACAGTCGAAGTCCTCGAAACACTCCGCGTAGCGCCTGGCCAGCTCGACGTTCGTCTCCAGATACGGCGCGAACGCGTCGAAGTCCTGGTCCCGCCGGGCGGCGATCCACGCCTCCTGGCCGACCGACGCCGCCTTCGCCAGCTCGGCGGCCAACTCGGTCGGCACGCGGCGGGCCTTGTCCCAGCGGCGTTGAACGAGCGCCACGAGCCTGACGTCGTCAGAGTCGGGATCCTCGCCGCCCAGCTCTGCGTCGGCCGCTGCGAGCAGGCGTCCGGTCTCGGCCGACACGAACCGAGCGTGGCTGATGCGCTCGAGCGTCGCCAGCGTGTCCGCGCGTCTCGGGCCGCCGCGGGTGGGCATCATCGTCTGCTGGTCCCAATTCAGCAGCCCCGCCGTCAGCCGCAGATCGTCCAGCTCTGCGAGCCGCTCACGTAGCTCAGCTATCTGTCTCGTCATGAAAGCTCCGGAAAGAGTCGTTAGTCGTATGCGACCATTGCAGCATGTTCAGGCGCGGCGGCTCGATCAAGCTGATGCAGATCGCCGGAATCAGGATCGGCGCCGACGCGTCCTGGTTCTTCGTGCTGTTCCTGCTGATCTTCCTGCTGTCAGGATCGTTCCGCAGCGCGCTCGGCTCATCCGACGCAGTCGCCTACCTGACGACGGTCGCCACGGTGTTGCTGTTCTTCATGTCGCTGATCCTGCACGAGCTCGGCCACGCGGTTGTCGCGCGGCGGCAGGGTATCGGCGTAACCGGCATTCAGCTGTTCCTGTTCGGCGGCTTCACGCAGATGACGCGCGATGCCGCAACGCCGGCCGAGGAGCTGAAGATCGCCGCGGCGGGACCGTTCGGCACCCTCGTGTTCGCGCTCCTGTGCGTTGCGCTCGACTTGGCGATCGTCGGCCCGCACCGGCTGTGGCACGCGATCCTGCTCGACAGCGACGTGCACATCACCCCGGTGCTGCTGTCGCTCAGCTGGCTGCTGCCGATGAACGTCCTGATCCTGCTGTTCAACCTCGTGCCCGCCTATCCACTTGACGGCGGCCGGATCGCGCGCGCGGTCGTCTGGCAGATCACGGGCGACAAGCTGCGCGGCACCCGCGTGGCCGCCCAGATGGGGCGCGGCTTTGCCCTGATCCTCGGGGCCGCCGGTCTGTGGCTGCTGGTGTCCTACTCGAGCTTCGCCGGCGCGTGGCTGATGATCCTCGCGTTCCTGCTCTGGCAGTCCGCCCGCGGCGCGCTGGTCCAAACCGCGGTGACGCAGCGGACCAACGGCGTCCGGGTGGCCGACATCATGGACCACGAGCCGATCGTGGTGCCGTCGAGCACGCCGGTCACGCAGGCGCTCGACGAGTACTTCGCGCGTTACGACGCCGCCTGGCTCCCCGTCGTCGACGAGTCCGGCCACTTCGTCGGGATCGCGCGGCGCGAGCGCGTCGAGTCGGCCGTCCATGGCGGCGAGGGCTGGCTGACGGTCGGCTCGGTGCTCGAGTCCGACGACACGGCGAACATGCGCGTCGACGAGGACGGTCCGCTGACCGACTGCCTGGCCCGCGAGTCACTCGCGCGGCTCGGGGCGCTGATGGCCGTCGATCGCGACGGCGTCCTGCGCGGCGTCGTCACGATCGACCAGGTCCGCCGGGCGCTGAGCAGCGTTCTCGGCCCCTCGGTCCGCCCCCGGTAGCAAGCTGGAGATGCGAACGGGCACCGCGCCGCCACCGCCGGCACAGCCGGCCGGCGGTGGCGCAGACAGCCGGGCCCAGAGCGGTCCAAGTGCCGTTTGACGCATGTCGACCGCCCGCTGTCTAGGATTCCCGCCGTGCCCTCCCAGGACGTCCTCATCATCGGCGCGGGTCTGGCAGGGCAGCGGGCGGCGCTCGCCGCGGCCCAGCAGGGGGCGACGGTCGCGGTCGTCTCGAAGGTCCATCCGGTGCGCTCGCACTCGGTCGCGGCGGCCGGCGGGATCAACGCCGCACTGAATCCCGACGACACCTGGGAGTCGCACGCGTACGACACGATCAAGGGGTCGGACTTCCTCGGCGATCAGGACGCGATCGAGATCATGTGCCGGGCGGCGCCCGACGAGATCCTGTGGCTCGAGCACGCCGGCGTGACGTTCCACCGCGACGACACCGGTCACCTGGGCACGCGCGCGTTCGGCGGCGCCTCGGCCGCCCGGACCTACTACGTCGCCGACATCACCGGCCAGGCGATCCTGCACGTCCTCTACGAGCAGCTGATGCGCCACCACGACCAGGTCGACCGTTACGAGGAATGGTTCACCACCGACCTGGTCCAGGACGCAGGCGGGCGCTGCATCGGCGCGATCTGCCGCAACATCCGGGACGGTCGCCTGGAGGTGTTCAACGCCAAGTCGACGATCCTCGCCACAGGCGGTGCCGGCCAGGTGTACACGCCGACGACGAACGGCCTGATCGTCACCGGCGACGGGATCGCGCAGGCCTTCCGGATCGGCGCCCGCCTGATGGACATGGAGATGGTCCAGTATCACCCGACCTGCCTGGCGGGCAACGGCATTCTGATCACCGAGGGCGCCCGCGGCGAGGGCGCGTGGCTGCTGAATGCCAAGGGCGAGCGGTTCATGGAGAAGTACGCGCCGAACAAGCTCGAGCTCGCCTCGCGTGATGTCGTCTCGCGGGCCGAGCAGACCGAGATGAACGAGGGCCGCGGCTTCCCCGACGGGACGGTCGCGCTCGACATCACCAAGGTCCCGCGCAAGCGCACGCTCGAGGCGCTGCGCGAGATCGTCAACATCGGCCGCGACTTCGCCGGCGTCGACATCACGCGCGAGCCGATCCACATCCGCCCGGGGCAGCACTACATCATGGGCGGGATCAAGACCGACGTCCACGGGCGCACGAGTGTCGCCGGTCTGTACGCCGTCGGCGAGGTGGCCTGCGTGTCGGTCCACGGCGGCAACCGCCTCGGCGCCAATTCGCTGCTGGACACGCTGATCTTCGGCCGTCGCGCCGGCGAGCACGCGGCGACGCTCGTGCGGCAGGTCCCGATGCCGAAGACGCCCGCCTCACACGTGCGCGACACCGAGCGGCGGATCGCGTCGATCATCCGGCGGAACCCGACCCCGCCCACCCGGCGGGTCGCGGCGATCAAATTGGAGCTCGGGAGGACGATGAACGAGCATGTCGCGGTGTTCCGCGACGCGGACGGACTCGCCAAGGCGCACGAGACGATCCGGCGACTCAAGGAGGAGGAGCCGCACGCGACGATCGACGACACCGGCTCGGTCTTCAACCAGGACGTGATCGGGGCGATCGAGCTCGGCTACATGCTCGACGTCGCCGAGACGATCGTGGTCGCCGCGCAGGAGCGCAAGGAGTCGCGGGGCGCCCAGTTCCGAACCGATTTTCCGGCGCGCAACGATGCGGATTGGCTCAAGCACGTCGACATCTCGCGCAACGGGACCGACGTGCCGCACGTCAGCTACTCGCCGGTGACGATCACGCGCTGGGAGCCCGAAGAGAGGAAGTATTAGTGGCCGAGTACACGCTCAAGATCCGGCGCGCTGACCCTTCTCGTGGGGTCGTCGCGCACTGGGAGTCGCACAGCGTCGAGCTGCGTGAGAGCGCCTCCGTGCTCGACGCGATCCTGCAGGTCAAGGACGAGCGCGACGGCTCGATCGGCATCCGCTGCTCCTGCCAGCAGGGGATCTGCGGCTCGTGCGCGGTGCGGATCAACGGCAAGCCGGGGCTCGCGTGCAACACCCATTTGGAGGAGGCCGCGCGCCGTGACAACGGGGTGACGATCCAGGTCGAGCCGCTCGGAAACATGCCTGTGATCCGCGACCTGATCGTCGACATGGACGCGGTGCACTGGAAGAAGATCCGCCGTGTGACGCCGTGGCTGCTGGCCAAGCAACCAGTGCCCGAGCGCGAGTACGTCGTTCCGCACGAGGCGATGGTCGATGTCACCCAGTCGATGGCGTGCATCCAGTGTGGCGCGTGCGTGTCCGACTGCCTGTCGATGGAGGTCGACCGGGAGTTCATCGGGCCGGCGGCGCTGGCCAAGGCGTACAGGTTCGTCGGGGACCCGCGCGACGGCGAGCAGGCCGAGCGCCTGTACGACCTGTCGAACGACCCGCACGGACTGTACGACTGCACCCACTGCTTCAACTGCATCGACGCGTGCCCGAAGGGGGTCGCGCCGATGAGCCAGATCATGCGGCTACGGCGGATCGCCGGGTCTGACCAAAAGATCGAGGACCGCAACAACGGCTACCGGCACGAGCAGGCATTCGTCAAGAACATCCGCCGCAACGGCCTGCTGCACGAAGCCGACCTGCTCCCGGACTCCTACGGCGGAAAGATGCACCCGCGGGCGGTCCCCGAGCTGATCAGGTCACTGCCGACGGTGCTGACGGCGCTCGCGCGCGGCAAGGTGACCCTGTTCAAGGCGCTCGGGCACCCGCACAAGGCGCCAAAGGAGGTCAGGCGGATCTTCGACACGATCGAGTCTCGGCCCGAGCGGATCGAGCTGAACCTGTACGTCAGCGGGATCGAGGACGAGCCGTTGCGGGCGGCGCGGACCGACGAGCCGACACCAATCCACCTGCCGCCCCTCGAGGAGGACGCCGAATGAGAGTCGCGTACTGGCCGGGCTGCGTCAGCCGCGGGTTCACCCCGGAGCTGCACGGGGCGATGGCAAAGGTCGCGCCGCTGCTTGGGATCGAGCTGATCGAGCTCGATCGCGCCGCCTGCTGTGGGGCCGGCGTGATCGCCGAGCACAACCCGGAGCTGGCAGACACGCTGAACGCCCGCACGTTCGCGCTCGCCCAGCAGACCGACGGCGAGCTGATGATGAACATCTGCTCGACCTGCCAGGGGGCCCAGTCGGAGTGCCAGAGCCGGCTCGACGCCAGCACCGAGTACCGCGAGCACATCAATGGCACGCTCGCCGAGGAGGGGCTCCGCTATGAGGCGCACATCACCAACAAGAACCTGTTGTGGGTGCTGGTCGAGGACATTGGCCTCGACACCCTGCGGTCGTTGGTACGCCGGCCGCTCACCGATCTGCGGGTCGGACCGTTCTACGGGTGCTACATCGTCCGGCCTGTCGCGCGGCTCGGGATCGACGACGAGCACCCGCGTGACCGCTACCTGCAGATGGTGATCGAGGCGCTCGGGGGCACGGTCGTCGACTACGCCGGCGCGTACAAGTGCTGCGGGTTCCCAATCGTGACGATGAACAAGCAGGCCTCGCTGACGATGGCCGGGCGCAACGTCGCCGACGCGATCGACGAACACGCCGACTGCCTGGTCGTCCCCTGCCCGCTGTGCCACCTGAACCTCGACCTGCAGCAGCCTGCGGCGGCCGGCGTCGTCGGGCGCGAACTCGGGCTGCCGGTCCTCCACCTCCCCCAGCTGCTCGGTCTCGCCTTCGGCCTCAACCCGCACCAGCTCGGGATGGGCAAGCACGTCGTGCGCCCGACATCGGTGATCGACTGGTCCAACGCCGTGCTCGCCGCGTCGGCGGCTACAGCCCATCCCTGATCAGCAGCTCGGCGATCTGCACCGCGTTGGTTGCCGCGCCCTTGCGCAGGTTGTCGGCGACGACGAACATCGACAGGGCGCGCGGATGCGTGGGGTCGGCGCGCAGGCGCCCAACGAACACCTCGTCGCGGCCCGCCGCACGCAGCGGCGAGGGCACATCCTCAAGGATCACGCCCGGCGCGTCCTGCAGGAGGTCGCGGGCCCGTCCGGCGCTCAGCGGCTCGCGCGTCTGCACGTTGACAGCCTCGCAGTGGCAGATCCGAACCGGGACGCGGACACAGGTGACCGCCACGCCGATCGCGTCATCCTCGAGGATCTTGCGCGTCTCAAACTGCATCTTTCGCTCTTCGTCGGTGTGGTCCTCGCCCTCGGCGAACGACCCCGCCGCCCCAATCACGTTGAACGCGATCTGATCCCGATACACGCGCGGCGGCGGAATCGCCTCGCCGGCGATGTCGGCGCGCGCCTGCGCCTCGAGCTCCTCGACGGCCCTCTGCCCGGTCCCCGATACCGACTGATAGGTGGCGACCACGAGCCGCTCGATCCCGGCCGCCCGGTGGATCGGCGCCAGCGCGACCATCAGCTGCATCGTCGAGCAGTTCGGGTTTGCGATCAGCTTGGGGGGGGTGGGTCCGATTCCGCGCAGCGCGTGCGGATTGACCTCGGAGACGACCAGCGGGACGTCCGGCTCGCGGCGGAACGCGCTCGAGTTGTCGATCACGGTCGCGCCCGACTCCACGAAGCGCGGCGCCCACTGGCGCGAGGTTCCGCCGCCCGCGGAGAACAGCGCAATGTCGATCCCGCTCAGGTCCGCCCCGTCGTCGAGCGCCTCGACCACGTGCCCGTCGAGCGCGCGGCCGGCGGAGCGCTGCGTCGCGAACAGCCGGACGTCGTCGTTCCACAGCCCGCGCTCGTGCAGGCACTCGATCATCACCGATCCGACCGCACCGGTGGCGCCGACCACGGCAATCCTCGGCCAGGTCACGGTGAGCCATCCTCATTGACGATCGCGCCCGCACCGAGCTCGAAAGCGGAGTGCAGCGCGCGCACCGCCTGCGGCACCTGTATCGCCCTGATCACGCACGAGATCCTGATCGCGGAGGTGGAGATCATCTCGATGTTGATCTCTTCCCCGGCGAGCGTCTGGAACACCTTCTTGGCGACTCCCGGGTGCGATCGCATACCGGCGCCGACGATCGAGACCTTCCCGATCTGCTCATCGAAGCTCATCGCCAAGTTCAGCTCGCGAGCGACCGGCTCGAGCGCCTTCTCCGCGACCCGCACGTCGGCGCTCGGAATCGTGAACGACACCTCGGCGTCGCGGTCCTCGGTCAGCGGCTGGTTCTGGATGATCGTGTCGACGATCACGCCCGCGTCGGCGACCGCGGTGAAGATCGCCGCGGCCGCGCCCGGCCGGTCGGGAACGCCGGTCAGCGTGATGCGCGCCTCCTCTGTGGAGTGGGTCACGGCGGTGATCAGGGGGTGCTCCATCGTTTCGTCTTCCGAAATCACAACGGTACCCGGCCCGTCTTCAAAGCTCGATCGGCAGTGGATCTTGACGCCGTGCGTGCGCGCGTACTCGAGCGACCGCAGCTGCAGCACCTTCGCCCCCGAGGAGGCCATCTCGAGCATCTCCTCGAACGACACCACGGGCAGCTTGCGGGCGTCGGGGACGATCCGCGGGTCGGCCGTGAACACGCCGGTCACGTCGGTGTAGATCTCGCAGACCTCGGCGTTCAGCGCGGCCGCGACCGCCACCGCAGTCGTGTCCGAGCCGCCGCGCCCGAGCGTCGTCACATCGCGGCTGGTCGAGACCCCCTGGAAGCCGGCGACGAGCACGATCTTGTCGTCGTCGAGGGCCTCGCGAATCCGGTCGGCGCGGACGTCGAGGATCCGTGCCTTCGTGTGCGAGGTGTCGGTCACGATCCCCGCCTGCGAGCCGGTGAGGGAGATCGCCCGGTGCCCGAGGTCGTTGATCGCCATCGCGCACAGCGCGCACGAGATCCGCTCTCCAGTCGAGAGGAGCATGTCCATCTCGCGCGGATCGGGGAACGACGACACCTCCTCGGCGGCCGCGATCAGCTCGTCGGTCGTCTGACCGCGCGCCGACAGGACCGCGACAACCCGGTTTCCCTGTTCGCGCTGGCCGACGATCCGCCGCGCCGCGCGCTTGATCCGCTCGGCGTCAGCGACGGACGTGCCGCCGAACTTCATCACGATTGTGGGCGTGGACACGAGCCGGGAGGTTACGGGGTGAGCTTCTAGCCGGCCGGCAGAGCTGTCGCCCTAGGGTCAGCGTCCGGCGACCGCGAGCAGAACCTCCGCGTGTGCACGCACGCAGACGTCGGCGCTGAAGCGCGTCGCTGCCTCGACGGCGAGCTCCTCCCGGCGTGTCAGCCACAGCTCGCGATCGTCGACCAGCTTCGCCATCGCGCCAACCAGCTCGGCCGTGTTCGGCTGCTCGCCGTAGATGTATGGCTCGACGGCGTCGGGGGTGATGAACTCGTCGCCGGCTGGGTTCTCGACCAGGTACCCGCCCCAGCCGTCCTCGCCGACCTGCTCTGGTGCGCACCCTGTCCGGGACAGAACGACCGGGACGCCGGCTCGCAGCGCCTCCATCGACGCGATCGGACCACCCTCGAAGAACGAGTCGAGCACGAACGCGTCGGCGGCGGCGAGCACCGCCGAGGGCCACTCCAGGTGATCGTGGAGATGGATCCGGCCGGCCGCGGGCAGGCTGTCTTGCAGCTCTCGCGTCAGCTGCGTATACACCCGGTCGTCGAGCCGGCCGGCAATCAGCAGGTGGGCATCCGGCACCGTGGCAGCGAGCTGCCCGAAGCCGCGCACGAGCCCGTAGGCGTTCTTCTGCGTGCAGTGGCGACCGAACGAGACGAACACGAACTCGTCTCCGATGCCGAGCCATTCGCGCGCCGCCGCGCGATCGATGCGCGGCAGCCGCCGCTCGTCGGGCGCGTTCAGGATCGTCGTCACCCGATCGCCGTCGAAGCCAGGGCACTGCGCCAGGAAGCCCCGGCGCACATGGTCGCTGACGGCGACCAGGTGGGCCAGCTGTGACGCCCACCGCGAGTCGCTGCACCAGTCCTTGTAGAACAGCCCCTGAAGCACATTGACAACCGGCACGCCTCGCTGCGACGCGTGCTCGATCCACCATTCGGGCGCGCCGTGCGTGCTGATCACGTCGAACCGCCCGGCGTCCAGGACCGCAGCCGCGCCGGCGCTGTCCGTCACCTCGGTGACCGCCACGCCCTGGGCGCGCAGCGCGTCGGCCAGCCTCGCGGGCACTTCACTGAACGGCCAGACGTCGCCCTTCGTGTGTGCGACGCTCGCCTCGACGCCGAACTCGGGCAGCCGGCGCGCCAGCGTCGCGGCGAACTGGGACAAGCCCGAAACGTCGAGCTCACCGACCGCGATCAGGCATCGTAGTCGGGCTGGAGCCGCGCCCGACGGCCGCCGGTCGCCGCATGCGCCGTCGGGCGAGGACTCGACCGACACCGGCAGCGGGCCGAGCGGGCCGTCGCCGATCAGCTGCCGCTCCCACCCCTCGAGCCCCGGCAGCTCGGCCGTCGACCTGCGCAAGATCCCATGAGCGATCCCGGCGAGGAAGCGCGGCGGGTGCCAGCCGCGACGTTTCAGGTACAGCGTCAGCCGAGTGATCGTTCGGTTCATCCGGTCGCCCGTTGGTTCGGTCCCAGAGGCCGGGAGTCGCCCGCCCCGGCGAATCGTTCCACACCGGGGGAGCCCGCGTCAGAGCGCCCGGCGACCGGCGAAGGCCCGGCCGAGCGTGAGCTCGTCGGCGTACTCGAGGTCGGCGCCGACCGGCAGGCCGCTCGCCAGCCGTGTGACGGCGACGTCGGGCGCGATTGCCCTGATCCCTCCGGCGAGGTGCAGCGCCGTCGCCTCGCCGGTCGTCGTCGGGTTGGTCGCGATCACGACCTCGCCGACCGAGCCGTCGCGCACGCGGGCGTAGAGCTCCGCGATCTTGAGGTCCTCGGGATCGATCCCGTCGATCGGTGACAGCGCCCCGCCGAGCACGTGGTAGCTGCCGCCGTACTCGTGCGTGCGCTCGATCGAGATCACGTCGGCGGGCTCCTCGACGACGCAGATCACCGTGCGGTCCCGACGCTCGTCGAGGCAGATCCGGCAGCGCGGACCGTCGGCGAGGTTGAAGCACACCTCGCACAGCGAGATCCGCAGCTTCACCTCACGGATCGCCTCGGCCAGCGCGAACGCGTCCTGCTCACTCGCGCGCAGCAGATGAAACGCGAGCCGCTGGGCCGTGCGCCCGCCGATGCCCGGGAGCTTCGACAGCTCGGTGATCAGTCGCTGGACGGGCGGGGCGTGCAAGCCGGAGACCTCAGCGCTTCTCGGCGAGGAGCACTAAAACCCCGGCAGCCCGAGGCCCCCGAGTCCGCCCGGCCCGGCGAGGCCGCCAGTGACCGCCCCGAGCCGCTCGGCCGCCAGCTCCTGCGCCTTGCGCATCCCCTCGTTGACCGCCGCGAGGACCATGTCGGACAGCATCTCGACGTCGTCGGGATCGACGGCCTCGGGGTCGATCGTGATCGACTGGACGACGAGCTCGCCCGTCACCTTGACCGTCACCATCCCGCCGCCGGCGCTCGCCTCGACGACCTCGGCCTTCAGCGCCTCCTGCGCGGCGACCATATCGGCTTGCATCTTCTGGACCTGCTTGAGCATCTGCTGCATGTTCGGCTGCTGTGGCGACATCAGTCGGCCTCCTCGGCGGGTTCGGCGATCTCTTGGGCGTCGAGCTCCTCGACGAAGCGTCGCACGAGCTCCTCCTCGGTCAGAACCTGATCCACCCCGGCCGCGGCGCCGTCGGGCCAGGTGCCGGCCTCGGTGAGCTCGTAGCGGATCTGCAGCGCGGCGCCGGTGACGTTGCGCAGCGCCTCGGCCGTGGCACGCCGGTTCTCGTCCTGCTCGGCCTTGTGCTTCATGAACGCGGCGTCCCGGGGAAAGCCGAGCGTCAGCTCCTGACCGCTCACCGCGATCGGGCGCGCCCGCTCGAGCAGCGCCGCGAGCATCGCGTTGCTGCGCGTGATGTCGATCACGGCGGGCCACAACGCGACGATCTCGTCGAGCTCGGTGGCGAGCGGAGGTGCGGCGCTCTCCTCCGGCTCGGGGGGCGCGACCGGCTCGAGGCGCGGAACCGGCCCGGGCGCTACGGGTGGCGTGGCCGGCGCCGTGGCCGGCGCGACCGTCCCCGCGAGCTTGCGCTCGAGCCGCTCGATCCGCGCGAGCAGCGCCTGGGTGGTCGGGTCGACCTCGGGTGCCGCGGCCTTGATCAGGACGAGCTCGAGCTGGATCCGGGGCTGGGCACCATTCGCCGTCGCCTCGAGCGCGTCCGACACCAGCTCGAGCAGCCGCACCGCGTCGGCCTGCCCGATCGCGGCCGCCTGCGACTCAAGGCGCGCGTCGCGCTCGGGGGTGACACGCAGCTCCGGCGGGACCTCGCCGAGGACCTGCACGGTCAGCAACTCGCGCCCGTGCACCTCGAGGTCGCGGAGCATCTGCCCCGGATCCCGCCCGGATGCGGCCAAGGCGCCGGCGGCCCGCAAGGCCGCCGCCGGGTCGCGAGCGCCGATCGCCTCGACTGACGCGAACAACTGCTCGGAGTCGGCGACCCCGAGCACCGCCATCACGTCGGCGGCCTCGATCGGCCGGTCACCGGCGTAGCTGACGAGCTGCTCGAGCGTCCCGAGCGCGTCGCGAAACGACCCGGTCGCGTGCCGTGCGATCAGCGCGCCGGCGCCGTCGGCGAGCGCGATCTGCTCGGCCTCGGCGACGCGACGGACGACGGCAGCGACCTGCTCGGCCGTTGGGCGGCCGAAGTCGAACCGGTGGCAGCGGTCGACGACGGTCGGCAGCACTTTCTGGGCCTCGGTCGTCGCCAGCACGAAGATCGTCCGCGGCGGGGGCTCCTCGAGCGTCTTCAGGAACGCGTTCCACGCCTGCGAGGAGAGCATGTGGGCCTCGTCGAGGATGTAGACCTTGTGGCGGCCCGAGACTGGCGCGAATGCCACCTTCTCGCGCAGCTCGCGGATGTCGTCGACGGAGTTGTTCGACGCCGCGTCCATCTCGATCACGTCGAGCGAGGTCGCGCTCGCGATCGAGACGCAGGATTCGCACACGCCACACGGAGATGTGGTCGGCGATTCGATGCAGTTCAGGCAGGCGGCGAGGATCTTCGCCATGCTCGTCTTGCCGGTCCCGCGGGACCCGACGAACAGATACGCGTGATGGACCTGGTCGCGCTTGACCGCGTTCGACAGGGTCCGAACGACGTGCTCCTGCCCGACCACATCCGCGAACGTGCGCGGACGATGGCGGCGATAGAGCGAGGGGCCGGCGGACACGGTCTGATCGAGTCTAGTGGCGCCGTCGGCACCGCTAGTCGCGGCGCCGACGGGTCAATTTTCGGATCGTGCACCCTCCCCTGAAGAGTCCGTCCGAGGCGCGGCCCTGTCCATGATTCCGGTCCGGCACTCCCGCCGCGCCTGGAGGGGACCGCTTAAGGCTGCTTCCTTCCGGACCTGACCTGGTTCACAGCTCTCCATCGCGGCGGGACCGGACCATCAACACCACGGAACAAGGCGCTGACCTCGGGCTTCGTCCCCGCAGGAGGGAATTCAGCCCCGCTAGAGCGGATTGCGGGTCACAGGGCACCGCTAGCACCCCACCTAGCACGATCCGTGCCCGATCGTAGTAGGTCGACGACCGCGGCGGCGTGCCGGACCTCGAGCAGGTAGGTCACGAGGACGTCCTGGTCGCCGAGCTTGAGCCGGTAGGCATCGCTCAGCTCGGTCACGACCGAGAGGTGCTCGCGCTGCTCGAGGAACGGCTCGGGCTGATCCTCGAGCTCCCACGCGACGACCCGCGTAAACCTCGTCTGCCGCCGAGGCGAGCGCCTCGATCCCCCACAGGCGCTCGTGGTCCTGGCCGTGCAGATGCGAGATTGCCCGTGATCTGGTCGTCTCGGAGGGAACTGCCAAGTTCCACGTCAAGAACATCCTCCGAAAGCTGCACGCCAGCAATCGCGCCGACGCCGCCTCTCGCTATCTTCGACTGACCCTCAACCGCGGGGGAAAGTCGGGCTGAGGGCCTACCGGGATAGGCCCTCAGAGGCGGGCCCTGGGCGATCGGCATCCTGCAACGCTACGCAGCGCCGGCCGCCGCTCAGAACACGACTGTCGAGTTGCCGTACCGCGCGACCCGGTCCTCGCAATGCCACTGGACCGCGCGTGAGAAGACGATCCGCTCGATCTCGGCGCCCATCCGCTTCAGCTGCTCGACCGTGTGAGCGTGTGTGACACGGACGACGTCCTGCTCGATGATCGGCCCCTCGTCGAGCTCGGCGGTCGCGTAATGCGCGGTCGCCCCGATCAGCTTCACGCCGCGCTCCTTGGCACGTTCATACGGGCTGGCCCCTGCGAAGGCCGGCAGGAACGAGTGGTGGATGTTGATCACGGGCACCCCGACACGCTCGAGGAAATCGTCTGAGAGGACCTGCATGTAGCGAGCGAGCACGACCAGGTCGCACGAGCCCTCGAGCACTTCAAGCAGCCTCGCCTCGGCCGCGGGCTTCTCGCCCTTGGGCACGGGGACGTAGTGGTAGGGCAGGCCGAACGCCTCGACGTCGACCCGCAGGTCGTCCCAGTTGGACGCGACCAGCACGATCTCGGCCTCGAGCTCTCCCCGCCGCCAGCGCCACAGCAGGTCGAGCAAGCAGTGGTCGGAGCGCGAGACGAGCACCGCGACGCGTTTTCGCTTGGCCGAGTCCCACAGCCGCCAGGTCATCCCGAATCGCTCGGCGACCGCAAGCCCGAACCGCTCGGCGAACCCGTCGCGCTCGCGCGCGGGGAGCGTGAACTCCATCCGCAGGAAGAATGCGCCGCCCTCGGGGTCAGTCGAATACTGGTCAGAGCGCACGATGTTCGCGCCCGACTCGAACAGGAAGCGGGACACGGCAGCGACGATCCCGGAGCGATCCGGGCATGAGATCAGCAGCCGCATCAGCGCCGTCGGCGTTGATCCGGGCGCTGCCTGGGGCTGCGTCTGGGGGGCGCTGGCGTCGCTCTGGGCGGCGGCGTCGTGGATCGGGGCGTCAGCCACGGTCGCCATATAGTGACCGCTCCTCGAGCGCGTCGAGGATTCCCCAGTAGGTCCGGTAGACCGCCTCCGCCTGCGGCAGCAGCGCAAGCGGGTCCGCGGTCGGGAGCTGGAGCGCCCCTTGGAGCGCCGGGCTTGATTTGCCGCGACGCTCGATGAGTGGGTTTTCCCCGCCCGATCGGGCAGCTTTCGCCCTGGTCTGACGCTAATGTGGCGCCGCTATGGCAGTTGGTGTGATCGGGCTGGGATACGTGGGTCTGCCGCTCGCCGTTGCGTTCGCCGAGGCGGGCGAGGACGTGATCGCGGTCGACGTCAGCACGCACAAGGTGGAGCGGCTCCGGGCGGGCGAGTCCTACATCGAGGACATTCCCTCCGAGCGGTTGGCCGCTGCCCTTCCGTCGATCTCGGTGGACACCGACTACGCCCCGCTCGCCCGTGCCGACGAGGTGATGATCGTCGTGCCGACGCCACTGACCGCGAACCGAGAGCCCGATTTGTCGCCCCTGCTCACCTCGGCGCAGGCGCTCGCCAAGGTCGTGCGGCGGGGACAGCTGGTGGTGCTCGAGTCGACGACGTACCCGGGCACGACCCGGACCCAGCTGGTGCCGGTGCTCGAGCGCGAGTCAGGTCTGACGGTGGGAAACGGGCTGAACGTCGCGTTCTCGCCCGAGCGGGTCGACCCGGGACGGACGGACTACACGCTCCGAAACACGCCGAAGGTCGTCGGAGGCATCACGCAGGCCTGCACCGACCGGGCCGTGGAGCTGTACTCCCGCATCTGTGACGACGTCGTCCGCGTCTCGACCCCGGAGGCCGCCGAGCTGTCCAAGCTGCTCGAGAACATCTTCCGCTCGGTCAACATCGCGCTCGTGAACGAGCTCGCGATCCTCGCTGACAGGATGGGGATCGACATCTGGGAGGTCGTCGACGCGGCAGCGACCAAGCCCTACGGGTTCATGCGCTTCGAGCCCGGCCCGGGGATGGGCGGCCATTGCCTCCCCGTCGACCCCTTCTACCTCACGTGGCGAGCCCGCGAGTTCCACATGTCGACCGAGTTCATCGAGCTCGCAGGCAAGATCAACCAGCAGATGCCCGGTTACTGCGTCGAGCGGATCGAGCTCGCGCTCAACGACGCGGGCAAGCCGGTCAAGGGCTCGAAAATCGCCGTTCTCGGCGTCGCCTACAAGGGCGGGGTCGGCGACACCCGCGAGTCACCGGCGCTGCGGATCCTCGACGAGCTCGGGCGCCGCGGCGCGCGCCTCGCCTACCACGATCCCTACGTCCCCCAGCTGACCGAGCTCGGTTTGACGGGAAGCCCGCTCGCCGACACGATCGACGGCGCCGACGCGGTGGTGCTGGTGACCGCCCACCCGGGGATCGACCACGTGGCGATCGCTCGTGAAGTTGCGCTGTTCATCGATCTCCGCGGCGTCACGCGGGGGATCGCCGGCGGGAACGTCGTGCGGCTCTGATCCCCGGAGATTCAGCCCGCGGTGGAGCCGTGGACTCGCGGATGATGAGCTGGGTGGCGAGCTCGACATGGAGCGCCTCGAGCCGCCGGTTTTCCAGCAGCCTGGTCAGGAGGCTCACGCCGAGGCGCCCCATCTCGGCCAGGGGCTGACGCACCGTCGTGAGATGGGGCGTGACGAGCTCGGCCTCGTCGGTGTCGTCGAAGCCGACGATCGACAGATCGCGTGGAACCCGTAGCCCCCGCTCCTCGGCGGCCTGGACCGTGCCGACCGCGATCAGGTCATTGAACGCGAAGACGGCGGTTGGAGGCTCGGGCAGGTCCAGCAGCTCCGCGGCCGCGGCGCGGCCTCCGGCGGTGTCGAACGTCGACTCGACGACGAGGTCGCGCGAGGGCGTCAAGCCTCCCGCGGCGAGCGCGGCGAAATACCCGCGCCGTCGCTCCTCGGTAGCGAGCACGCCGCGCGGCCCCGTGATCACACCGATGCGACGGTGTCCCAGTTCGAGCAGGTGGCTGGTCGCCTGGTCCGCGCCGGACAGGTTCGCTGCCGAGACCGTCGGGACCTGGCCGTCCAAGCGCTCGCGCGGGTCGACGACGACGATGCGGAACCCGTGAGCCATCAGCGCCTGGAGCTGGTCGTTCGACTCGTCCGGGAGCACCAGGATCCCTCCATCGGTCGTCCCGTGCATCAGGCGCTGCAGCAACGTTATCTCGTGATCGTGCTCGTGCTGTGTCGGACAGAGGACGACGCGCATGTCGTGCTCGTACAGGGCATCCGCGACCCCGGAGACGATCGTCGAGAAGTAAGTCGGGTGGATCCTCAGCACGCTGAGGCCGACGAGGCCGGTCCGGCCCCTCGACAGGCCGCGCGCGGACCGGTTGGCCGAGTATCCGTGCTGTCTGACGATTCGTTCGACCGCTGTCCGCGTCGGCTCGGACACCTGACCGCTCCCATTGACGACACGCGAAACGGTCGCGATCGAGACACCAGCCAGCTGTGCGATCTCTCGAATCGTGGATGCCCGGCCGTCCCCCGGTGTGGAGCTCATCCGCAGCGTCGGACTCCGCAATTAGATGTAAACACGCCTGTAACGTTACATGCTCCACGTCAGCATGGCAAGCTTGCGATCAAGCAACAGTTTCTCGCAAACGCCCGAAGCTCGCGATAAATTTGCTGCTTGACACGACAGGAAACGGCGTGTTACCGTTTTCGTAACTGCTCGACGTAAGTGCCGGTAGTTGCCCGCTCGCGGGCCGGAGGGAGGAGAGGACAGGATTGCAGTTCATCGCCCGTCGACTGGGGTTCTACGTGATCGCCGCCTGGGTCGCGGTGACCGTCAACTTCTTCATCCCGCGCGCCATGCCCGGCAACGCGGTCGACACGATGATGGCGAAGTTCCCGAACCTGACCGCCCAGGCGCAGAAGGCGCTCGAGGCCGAATTCGGGGTCGGCCATGAGGGCAGCTTGCCGCACCAGTACTGGGTGTACCTTGGGGACCTGGCACACCTCAACCTCGGGACGTCCGTGAGCCTCTACCCGGCCAAGGTCTCGAGCGTGCTCGCCAACACGATTCCGTGGACGCTCGCCCTCGTCGGGACGGCCACGGTGATCAGCTTTGCGCTCGGAACGCTGCTCGGCATCCTCGCTGCGTGGCGCCGCGACGGCTGGCTCGACCGGTCACTCCCGGCTTTCACATTCCTGCAGGCGACGCCGTACTTCTTCCTGGCGCTCCTCGCGATCGAGCTGCTGGCGGATACGTGGCACGTCTTCCCCTTCGGAGGCGGCTTCAAGCTCGGACTGGTTCCGAGCTGGAACCTGACCTTCATCGGGAGTGCCGTCTATCACTCGATCCTGCCCGCGCTCACGATCGTGGCGACGTCGATGGCGGGCTGGATGCTGCAGATGCGAAACGTGATGATCACGACGATCGGCGAGGACTACGTGCTCGCCGCCCAGGCGAAGGGACTCTCTCAGCGCCGCATCGTCTTCACGTACGCGGCCCGTAATGCGATCCTGCCGAACATCGCCGGCTTCGCGCTCGCGATCGGCTTCGTGGTGGCCGGGGCGCTGGTCATGGAGATCGTGTTCTCCTACCCGGGCGTCGGGCTCACGCTCTTCAACGCCGTCACCTCCAACGACTACCCGCTCACGCAGGGGATCTTCCTCGTGATCTCGTTCGCGGTGCTGGCGGCGTGCCTGCTCGCCGACGTCGTCTACGTGTTCGCCGATCCGCGGGCTCGCACAAGGCAGGCCTACTGATGGCGGTCGCGCTTCCGATCCAACGAGCTCCGAGGGCCGCAGGCTCGCTGTCGCGCCTCCGGGCGGTGAGCCGGGGGGTGCCGGGGAAGGCGAAGGTAGGCGGCGCGATCCTTGGCCTGTTCATCCTGATCGCGATCATCGGGCCGGCCCTCGCCCCCTACGATCCGTCCGCGACAAGCCTCCAGACCTCGGCACTCGGACCGAGCGCCCACCATCTGCTCGGCACGACCTCGACCGGCCAGGATGTCCTGAGCCAGCTTCTAGTGGGGATGCGCTCGACGGTCGTGCTCGGGCTCCTGACCGGCGTGATCGCCACCACGCTCGCGGTCGTCGTCGGGCTCAGCGCCGGCTTCCTCGGCGGCGCCGCCGATGAGGCGCTTTCGCTCTTCTCGAACGTGTTCCTCGTCCTGCCCGCGCTGCCGCTGCTGATCGTCCTGCTCGGCTACCTCCCGCCGACCTCGGGAGAGCTGCCGGTGGCGATCGTGCTGAGCGCGCTCGGCTGGCCGTGGGGAGCGCGTGTGATCCGCGCGCAGACGCTGACGCTTCGCAACCGCGACTACGTGCTGGCCGCCAGAGAGCTCGGCGAGCGCAACTGGCGGATCATCCTGTTCGAGATCCTCCCGAACGAGGTCAGCCTGATCGCCGCCGGATTCGTCGGGACAGTCCTGTACGCGATCCTCACCTCGGTCGCGCTGGCCTTCATCGGCGTCGCCAGCTTCTCCGGCTGGAGCCTGGGAACAATGCTCTACTGGGCTCAGAGCCAGGAGGCGATCGAGACCGGCGCCTGGTGGTGGTACGTCCCGCCTGGAGTGTCGGTGGCGCTGCTCGGAATGAGCCTCGTGCTGCTCAACTTCGGACTCGACGAGCTCGGAAACCCGCGCCTGCGCGACAGCGGCCGGCTCAAGCTGCGCGGCCGCACGTGGCGTGCCTCCGACCCGACGCCGATCGTTCGCGAGATGGCATGAGTGGCGCGAAGCCGATCACGGCGGGCACGCCCGCGGCGAGCCTGGATGCCCGGCCGCAGCTGCCCGTGCTGGACATTCGCGACCTCTCGATCGCGTTCGCGGGCGAGCACGGCAACGTCGGCGTCGTGCGGCACGTTGACCTCGGCCTTGCGCCGGGAGAGGTCGTCGGTCTGGCCGGCGAGAGCGGCTCGGGCAAATCGACGCTCGCGCTCGGAGCGTGCCGGTTGCTGCGCCCACCGGCGGTGATCACCGGGGGTAGCGTCATCTACCGCGGCCGGCGCGTGTCCGCTTCCGGCGTGGAGATCCTCGACCTGTCCGGACGTCAGCTGCGCGAGCTCCGGTGGCGCGAGATCGCAATCGTGTTCCAGAGCGCGATGAACGCGCTCAACCCGGTCCTGCGAATCAGTGATCAGCTCGGCGACGTGCTCGATGCCCATCTCGACCTCGGGCGCGAGGAGAAGCGCGAGCGGCTCATGTCGCTGCTCGATCTCGTCGGGATCCCGCGCCAGCGGTTGCGCAGCTACCCACACGAGCTCTCGGGCGGGATGCGTCAGCGCGTGATGATCGCGATGGCCCTCTCGACCGAACCCGAGGTCGTGATCATGGACGAGCCGACCACCGCCCTCGATGTCGTCGTCCAGCGCGAGATCCTGGCGGAGATCGCTGCGCTTCAGAAGCAGCTGAAGTTCGCGGTCCTGTTCATCACCCACGACCTCTCGCTGCTGCTCGAGATCGCGGACAGGATCGCGATCCTGTACGGCGGAAGGCTTGTCGAGCTGGGGTCCGCAGAGCAGATCCATCATCAGACCGCCCATCCGTACACGCGCGGGCTGCTCGACTCGTTCCCAAGCGTACGCGGCCCGCGGCGCGAGCTCGCCGGCATCTCGGGGTCCCCACCAGACCCGCGCGACATGCCACCCGGGTGTCCGTTCGAGCCTCGCTGTCGCTTCGCGACCGAGAACTGCCAGGCCGTCGACATGCGGCTGCTGGCCGTCCCGGGATCGGCAGCCGGACACGTCACGGCCTGCCCGTACGTGAAGCCGGACATGCTGGCGACGGCCGATGCCTCCCGGGCGGCCGCGGCGAGCAACGGAGGACGACCCGCATGACCGCGCCCGAAACCATGGCGAGCACCCCCGTGGCAGCGTCGCTCGGAGCGCTCGTGCTCGAAGCCCGTGGCCTGTGCAAGGACTACCGAATCGGACGCGGCCCCGGGTCGAGCACCGTCTCAGCGGTGCGCGATGTCTCGCTGCAGCTGCGCCGCGGCTCGGTCGTCGCGCTCGTCGGGGAGAGCGGCTCGGGCAAGTCGACGGTCGCCAAGCTTCTCGCCGGGCAGGAGTGGCCAACCGCGGGCCAGATCCTGCTCGACGGCGAACCCGTCCGCCCCTCGAGCCGTCACGCTTTCCGAGCCTTCAAGAGCGACGTACAGATGGTCTTTCAGGATCCGTTCGCTTCGCTGAACCCGACGCACCGGGTCCGCTACCCGCTCGAGCGAGCCGTGCGCCTGCACCAGCGTGAGCTGAAGGGCGCCGCGATCGGCGCGGAGCTGGTCCGGCTGCTGGAGGAGGTGCGGATGATCCCGGCCGAGCAATTCCTCATGCGCTACCCGCACGAGCTCTCGGGCGGCCAGCGCCAGCGCATCTCGATCGCGCGCGCGCTCGCGGTCAAGCCACGAGTGCTGCTCGCTGACGAGCCGGTGTCGATGCTCGACGTGTCGATCCGGCTCGAGGTGCTCGACGTGATCGATCAACTGCGGGCTCGCTTCGACCTCGCCGTGCTGTACATCACTCACGACATCGCGTCGGCGCGCTATTTCGCGAACGAGACGCTGGTCATGTACGCCGGAGAGATCGTCGAGCGGGGCCCCTCGGAGGACCTCACCCAGAACCCCGCCCACCCGTACACGCAGCTGCTCCTGGCGGCCGCGCCCGATCCGGATCGGCTCGGCGCACCGGTCGACGAGCGACTCAAGCTCGGTGGGCGGCCCGTGGCCGGCACGTCGGCGAGGACCGCCGGCTGCCGCTTCAGCGACCGCTGCCCGCTTGCCGAAGATCGCTGCCGCGCCGAGTCGCCGCCACTGAGGGCGATCGGCGAGCAGCGCGCGGCAGCGTGCTGGCGGCTGGAGGTCGCCGCCCCAGGGCTACTGGCAGATGCTGGGGCAGAGAGGAGCACGCCGATGCCTCGCTAAGCAGGTCCTGCCGACGGCCCGGCGCGACAGCAGGCTGCCGCGCCGGCACCGACAGGGGGAACGTGCGGTCACACGCCCTCCAAGAACAACCATTCACTGCAGCTAGAAAGGTACATCACGTCATGGAACCAAAGACCAAGGCGCCGTCACGATTCAGGCGTCGCGCAACCGCAGCAGCGGTTGCCGCCGCATCGACTGCGGCAATCCTCACAACACTCGTCCTGCCAAGCGCCTCGACGGCGCACTCGAGCCCAGCCGCGACGGTGCACGCTGCCGCGTCGGCCCCGCTGGTCATGGAATCGAGCCCCGAGAGCGCGATCACCCAGACCTTCAATCCGTACGTCCAATCAGCGCCCGTATACGGCATGGGCGTCGACTCGCTCATCTACGAGCCGCTGATGGATTTCAACCTCGCCAACCCAACGAAGCCCCCGTACTACATGCTCGCGACTGCATACAAGTGGGGTCCAGGCGGCAAGTCGATCACATTCACGATCCGGCAGGGAGTCAAGTTCAACGACGGCTCGCCGATGACGGCGGCCGACGTCGCCTTCAGCTTCACGTTGCTGCAGAAGAACGCCGACGTGAACGTCGCCGGCCTGCAGATCACCGGTGCGACCGCATCTGGGAACACGGTGACCGTCAGCTTCTCCGTGCCCGAGTACACGAACCTGCAGGCAATCGGAAACACCTACGTCGTGCCACAGTCGATCTGGAGCTCGGCCGGCGATCCGGGTACGTACACCGACCCCAACCCCGTCGGCACCGGGCCGTACAAGCTCGGATCGTTCAGCGTCGCCGGCATCACGCTCACCGCGAACCCTGACTACTGGGGCGGTGCGCCCAAGATCAGCGAGATCGAGTTCCCCGTCTACGCGTCGAACACCACGGTTCTGTCCGCGCTGACGAACAACCAGCTCGACTGGGCGGGCAACTTCCTGTCAGGCCTGGCGGGGACCTTCATCAAGCCGGCCCCGGCCACTCACCACGACTGGTTCGCGCCGGTACAGACGAACACCCTCGAGCCGAACCTCAACGTCTGGCCGACCGACCAGCTCGCTGTCCGCCAGGCGATCAGCCTCGCGATCAGCCGCACGGCGATCAGCACGCAGGGCGAGGCCGGTCTCGAGCCGGTCGCCACGAATGCCAGCGGCCTCGTGCTGCCTGGCTTCAAGGGCGTGCTCGCGCGGGCCGTGGCGAAGGACACGCTGTCGCCCAACGCGAACCCGGCCGCGGCCATCAAGGTCCTGAAGACGGCCGGATATGTGATCAAGAACGGTTATTTCTATCTGGGCAGCAAGGAAGTCACGATTCCGATCACCGACCCGTCCTCGTACACCGACTATGCCGAGGACGACTCGCTGGTCGCCCAGGAGCTGAAGAAGGCACACATCAACGCGACGTTCGTCGGACAGACCACGGGCGCCTGGGGCGCGGATGTCGCCTCGGGTAAGTTCGTGCTGACCAGCCACTGGTCGCAGACGACGATCTCTCCGTACCAGCTCTATGACTACTGGCTCAACAGCGCACTGATCACGAACAACAGGGCCGGTAACTTCGAGGGGCTGCGCAACAAGACGGTCGACGGCCTGCTCGCGAAGCTCGCGGGTCAGACGACGATCGCCGGCGAGCTGAAGTACCTGACGCCGATCGAGACGTGGTTCGCTGAGAACCTGCCGCTGATCCCGACGGTCTACGGTGCCGCCTTCGACGAGTACAACTCGTCGAGCTTCAGCGGCTGGCCGTCGGCTAGCGATCCGTACGAGATCGGACAGCCGGGGTCACCGCAGAACGAGATCGTCGTTCTCCACCTGACGCCGACTTCGTAGCTCTCCTCCCCCACCGGAGGTCCGTCCCGCTCCCCACGGGGAGCGGGGCGGCCGTCGGCACTCATCGCCCAGCCAGCAATTGAAAGGAAAAACATGACGGTGTCCGACGCGAATGGCTCGGCCCGGGTCGCGCGCAGGTTTCCCGGGGGCTTCCTCTGGGGAGCGGCGACCGCTGCCTACCAGGTCGAAGGGGCCGCTACCGAAGATGGACGCGGGCCATCGGTCTGGGATACGTTCAGCCATACACCTGGCAAGGTGCGCGGCGGCGACACGGGCGATATCGCTTGCGACTTCTACCACCGCAGCGAGGAGGATCTCGACCTCCTCGCGAGCCTCGCCCTCCGAGCGTTCCGGTTCTCGATCTCGTGGTCGCGCGTCCAGCCCGATGGGCGCGGTCAGGTCAACCAGGCAGGACTCGACTTCTACCGAAGGCTGGTGGACGGACTCTGCACCCGCGACATCGCGCCCGCGGTGACGCTGTTTCATTGGGACCTTCCCCAGGCGCTCGAGGATGTCGGTGGCTGGGCCAACCGCGATACCTCAGAGCGGCTGGCCGAGCTCGCTCAGATCATGGCCGAGGCACTCGGTGATGGTTGCCGGATGTGGATCACGCTCAACGAGCCTCAGGTCGTCGTGCACCAGGGGTACCGGATCGGAGTGCACGCCCCGGGGCACACCGACGAAGCGCTCGCAGCCGCAGCGACCCATCACCTGCTGCTCGGTCACGGCCTCGCGGTTCAGCGGCTGCGCAGCGTCCTGGCGGATGCACAGATCGGCATCTCGCTCAACCTCCACCCGGTCCGCATCCTCGATGGGCTACCGGACACGGCCGCAACCGTGCTCGACGCCGAGCAGAACAGGATCTTCATGGACCCGGTGCTGCGCAGCGCCTACCCAGCGGCGGCGCGCGAACACATGTTGCCCCCGGCGTCGCTCGTGCGCGACGGCGACATGGAGCTGATCGGCGCCCCGATCGACTTCATCGGCATCAACTACTACTCCCCCCACTACATCAAGCAGGCCGCCCCGCCCGGATCCCACGTCGACGAGACGCCGGTCGTCGGTCGCGCCGATGTCGTCTCATTCAAGCCGGGACACCTGTCGCGCACCGCGATGGGCTGGCTCGTCGAGCCCGACGGTCTGTACGACACGCTGATGACGGTCACCGCAGAGCTGCCGCCCGGTTGCAGGATCTACATCACCGAGAACGGATGCGCCGCCGAGGACTACATCGACCCCAATGGCATCGTCAACGACGTCGAGCGTGTCGAATACCTCCGCGGGCATCTGGCTGCCGCCTGGCGGGCGATCGAGGACGGCGCCCCGCTCGACGGGTACTTCCACTGGTCGCTGCTCGACAACTTCGAGTGGGCCTGGGGCTACCAGAAGCGCTTCGGCCTCGTGTTCGTCGAGTACGGCACCCAGCGGCGGATCCCGAAGCGGAGCGCATCCGTCTACCGCGATGTGGCTCAGACCAACGAGCTCTCCGCCGAATCCGTGCCCGACGGCGTCGAGGCCGGCGCGGCATGACCGCGCTCGACGACCGCGCCAGTGGTGGCCCACCCGGCGACCGCACGTTCCCGGAGGGATTCCTCTGGGGCTGCGGGACATCGTCGTACCAGATCGAGGGTGCCGTCGACGAGGACGGTCGCGGCAAGTCGATCTGGGACGTGTTCGCCCACACGCCGGGCAAAGTGCGCCGCGGCGACACCGGCGACGTGGCGTGCGACTCATACCACCGGATGGAGGATGACCTGCAGCTGCTGACCGAGCTTGGCGTCGGCGCCTACCGGTTCTCCATCGCGTGGCCGCGGGTCGTGCCGCTCGGGGACGGCCCGATCAATCAGCGCGGACTCGACTACTACCGCGCGCTCATCGCCGAGCTGCGCGCGCGGGACATCCTCCCGGTCGTCACGATCTACCACTGGGAGCTCCCCGAGGCGCTCGAGCATCGGGGCGGGTGGGCCAGCCGGGAGACGGCCGAGCGATTCGCGGAGTACGCCGCGATCCTCGCGGATGCGCTCGGCGACAGCGTCGGCATGTGGCTGACGATCAACGAGCCTCTGCAAACCGTGCATCAGGGCTACCGTGTCGGCACACACGCGCCTGGCCGCACGGATCCCTCGCTCGCAGCGGCCGCGACCCACCACATCATGCTCGCGCACGGCCTGGCGCTCCAGGCGTTGCGGGCGACACTGCCGGCCACGGCGCCGATCGGTCTGGCGCTCGATCCGCAACCGTTCCTGGCCGCCGGTCCAGGCGTCGAGGAGCTCGTCGTGACGCTTGACGCCGGTCACACCCGGATGTACCTCGACCCGGTGCTGCACGGCTCCTACCCCTCCCAGGCGCCGGCCGACGCGATCCCGCCGGAGGTGCTGATCCGCGATGGCGACATGGAGCTGATCGGCGCGAACATCGACTTCCTCGGCGTCAACTACTACCAACCGCACTGGATCCGCCGTGGGGACTGGTCGGACCTACGGCTCGGCGAGGTGCGGCTGACCGGCCACCCGGGCTTCGTCGAGTACCTGCCCGCCCATCTCCCCCGCACCTCGATGGACTGGGTCGTGGAGCCGGACGGGCTGCACACGATCCTCACGCGGGTCGCCGCCGAGGCGCCCGGCCTGCCGCTCTACGTCACCGAGAACGGCTGCGCGGCTGAGGACTACGTGAATCCTGACGGCCAGGTCAACGACTACGAGCGCGTCGACTACATCCATGGGCACCTCGACGCGGCCCTTCGAGCGATCGACGACGGGGTCGATCTGCGCGGCTATTTCTACTGGTCGATGATGGACAACTTCGAGTGGGGCGCCGGCTACCAGCGGCGCTTCGGTCTGTATCACGTCGAGTTCGGCAGCCAGCAGAGGACCGCGAAGCTGAGTGCCGGCTTCTACGCCAACGTGATCGCCGCCGGCGAGCTGCCGGCGTGGAACCGCGACGGGCGCCGGCGCGACTACTCCTTCCCCGGGCTCCCTCTCCCGGCTGCCACAAGCTCCGCATCGCCGTAGAATGGCCCGATCCGGGCGCGTAGCTCAGTGGGAGAGCGCTCGCTTCACACGCGAGAGGTCGCTGGTTCGAGCCCAGCCGTGCCCATAAACCCGGGACGATCGGACCCGCCGAGCAGCCGCCGAGCGCGAGCCTGCGCCGCACCGCCGCGTTCGCCAACCCGGAATTCTTTGAACGAGAGCGATCCCGGCTCTCGACCTACAAGACGCCACGCGTGATCGCCTGCCACGAGGAGATAGCCGACCGGCTGTTGCTCCCACGAGGCTGTCGCGGCCAGGTCGAGGAGGAGCTCGCGGCTGCAGGGCTCGGCGTCAGGTTCCGTGACGACCGCGCCGACGGTGACGCTATCTCTGTTGCGTTCACCGGGACGCTGACCGCATCTCAGCAGGCAGCGGTCGACGCGTCGCCCACGACCCGCATCACCGCCACAATTTCTTCGACCGTCGGTGGGTCGGCCGGGTATGCTCGCCCTTGTTTCGTGGTGGGCGTCCACGGTGATAGCCCGGCATCGTGACGGGCGAGCGGCGATGCCCGGCAGCGTCGAGCAAGATGGACTGCATGACTTCCCCCTTGTTTGGGTGGATGGCTTGACAGTCCATCGATGTACTGCCATTGTAAGTACATGTCAACGATCAAGGACGAACGCCTCCAGATCCGCGTCGGCCCCGCCGACAAGGCACTGCTCGAACGAGCCGCTGCCGTATCGCACCTCAACGTCTCCGCGTTCGTCGTTCAGGCCGCGGCATCCAGAGCGGAAGAGGTGTTGGCCGGGCGCTCCAGCATCCGTCTTTCTGGCGAGGCTGCGACCGCGTTCACCGAGGCGCTCGAGCGGCCGGCCGAGGTCAACGAGCGGCTGTCGAGCGCGCTGGGTCGTAAGCGCAAGTTCAGCTGGCTTGACTGAGCTGCGGCGGCCGGCCCCCCTTGACCCGCGCCGACACAATCGGGACGAGTTCGACAGCGGCCAGCCTGTCCTCGATGAGTGGCTGCGCCGATACGCGGGTCAGAACCGTCGGCGCGACACTGCTGCCACGTGGGTGATCGCTGACGCTCACGACGTTGTCGCGGCCTACGCGAGCGTATCGATGACCGGCATCGACAGGTCAGCCGCGCCCGACGTCCTCGCGAAGAGCGCGCCTGACCCCGTTCCGGCGCTGCTACTCGGCCGGCTTGCCGTCGATCGCCGCTACGCCGGTCTCGGCGTCGGGACCGCGCTGGCGTTGCACGTCCTTGCGACGGCCGTCGAGCTCAACGAGAAGGCGGCATGCCGAGCCGTTATCGTGACCGCCCTCGGCCAAACCGCCCGGACGTGGTGGGAACGACTCGGATTTCATCCGTTCGATCCCCAACAGCCGGACGAGCTCGATCACTATCTCCTGACCTCCGAGATCGACGCCACCCTCCGACGAGCGCGATAACCGGCTCACCTCGTGTCCGCGCGAAGGAGGTGCGGTCACACAGCGCCTGAGATGCTCGCGCCAATAAGAGAGCAGGGCTTCGTCAAAGCAGCGACGCGTGTCGGTTTCGGCCGTGCTCGTTCGACGTAGGAGTGTCGGCGAGCGGCTCGACACGCGGTCTTGCGCGACGTAGTCGACGCCGCTCTTGCGCGCAAAATGAGCAACAACGACAAGGAGGCAGGAATGCGTTTCGTGGTTCTGGTCCACGGAAGCCCCGAGTCAGAGGCGGGCGAGATGCCAAGCACGGAGGCGATGGCTGCGATGGCGAACTACAACCAGGACCTCGTCAAGGCGGGGGTGATGCTAGCGGGTGACGGCCTGTACCGACCTCCATGGGCGTCAAGTGCACTTCAACGGCCGTGAGCGTGTCGTCATCGATGGTCCGTTCACCGAGGCGAAGGAGCTCATCGCGGGCTACTGGATCTGGGAGTGCGCCTCGCGCGAGGAGGCGATCGAGTGGCTCAAGCGCGCTCCGTTCGACCGTGGCGAGGAAGTCGAGTTACGCCTGGTCGACGACGCGCGCGAGCGGCTCACCGGCGAGACGCAGGTTTAGGCGTGGAGCCCTCCGCGACCCATCGCGCGATCGACGGCGTCTGGCGGATCGAGTCGGCCCGGCTAGTCGCCGGGCTTACCCGCGTCGTCCGTGACGTGTCGGTGGCCGAGGACCTGGCGCAGGACGCGCTCGTCGCCGCTCTGCAGCAATGGCCGCGGGAAGGGATCCCGACGAACCCTGGCGCGTGGCTGATCGCGACCGCGAAGCGTCGGGGTATCGATGCGCTGCGCCGCCGTGTCACGCTCGAGCGCAAGCAGGAGTTGATCGGGCGCGAACTGCAGATCGTTCAGCAGCTCGATCAGCCGGACCTCATGGCGCAGGTCGACGACGTGCAGGACGACGTCCTGCGCCTGGTCTTCATGACATGTCACCCGGTCTTGTCACGCGATGCCCGCGTCGCGCTCACGCTGCGCCTACTCGGCGGGCTATCGACGCCGGAAATCGCCAGAGCCTTCCTCGTCTCGGAAGGCACCATCACGCAGCGCATCGTCCGCGCCAAACGCACCCTGACGCAGGCTCGCGTGCCCTTCGAGGTCCCCGGCCGCGACGAACTGGGCAGCCGACTCGCTGCGGTTCTCGAGGTGATCTACCTGGTGTTCAACGAGGGATACGCCGCGACCGCGGGCGAGCACTGGGTCCGACCGGCACTCTGCCAGGACGCGCTGCGCCTCGGGCGCGTCCTCGCTGCGCTGATGCCGCGCGAGGCCGAGGTCCACGGCCTGCTGGCCCTGATGGAACTGCAGGCCTCGCGGCTGCGGGCGCGGGTCGGAGCGCACGGCGAGCCGGTGCTGCTCGCCGATCAGGACCGTGCACGCTGGGACCATCTGCTCGTGCAGCGCGGGCTGGCCGAGCTACACGCTGCCGAGCAACTCGGCGGCGCGCTGGGCCCGTACGCGCTGCAAGGCGCCATTGCCGGCTGCCATGCACGGGCGCGCAGCGTCGAGGAGACCGACTGGCCGCGAATCGTGGCGTTGTACGACGGTCTCGCGGCGCTCACCGGGTCCCCCGTCGTAGAGCTCAACCGCGCCGTGGCAGTGACGATGGCGTTCGGCCCAGAGGCCGGCATGGAGCTTGTGGACGCGCTCGCCGATGAACCCGCGTTGCGCGGCTACCACCGGCTGCCCAGCGTTCGCGGCGACCTCCTCGTCCGCCTGGGACGACACGACGAGGCGCGCGAGGAATTCCTGCGCCGCCGATCTCTGCGACAACGCCTCCGAGCACGCGCTGCTCCTCTCGCGCGCTCTAAGCTGCAGCGCGTAAGCCGTGCTTGCCATGCGCGCGGCACGCCTGCGCGCGAACGCGGGGGGGTATCGCCGCCCGCCAAGGCGGACCCTCGCAGTGGCGGCCGTGCGAATCGACCTTCCTGCCCCGACCGACCGATCTGCACGATCTCTTTGCGGCGCTTGTCGGTTTCGTGCGGCCTCGTTCGACGTGTGAGCAGAAGACCACAACCACTTCGCAACCACTCGGAGGACAACATGCGAAAACTGATCCTGCACATGATCATCTCGACCGACGGCTTCGTCTCGACAGAGGACGGCAACGTGAATCCTGCGGCGCACTGGTCCGAGGAGATACAACGCCACTACACCGACCTCTTCGATCGCGCCGGCGGTGTCGTCTTCGGCCGCAACCTCTACGAGCAATACGTCGGCCACTACTCCAAGGTCGCCGCTGGGGAGATTTCGGCCGAGACGGACCTGGCTCCCGAGGACGCGGATAACGAACACTTCGTCGCCTCCCACCTCGCGTGGACCAAGCGCCTGATGGACATGGACAAGTTCGTCGTCTCGAACTCGCTCTCCCCAACCACACCAGCGATCGGTGTCATCTCTGGCGACATCGAGGCCCAGATCCAGCAGCTCAAGCAGCAGGACGGAGGAGACTTGCTGCTGATGTGCGGGCCCAGTCTGTTTGCCGTGCTGAACGCCAGCCAGCTGATCGACGAGTACATGTTCTACGTCTACCCGAACGCTCTCGGTCGCGGCAAGCATCTGTACAGGGACGTCGCGGCACCGATCTCCCTGACACCTGAACGCAGCGTCCCGTTCGCGGACGGCATGGAGCTCCGCGAGTACACGCCGGAGTACGCGGCATGACGAACTTGCGGCGCTGTTCTGCTTCCCGCCGAAGGCGGCACTCCCGACGAGCCCTCGTATCCGCGCGCCAAGGAGGACCAGTCGCTCTGTGCCGAGATGCTCGCGGTGAGCGCAGAGCAGGTCTTCGTCACGCGGGCTGCGGCCGCCGGGTCCCCCACGCCAGGGCATCCTCGAGCTGGGCAGCGACGCGCGGCAGCAGGTCCTC
>Ga0302235_10000514_pt1 | contig 30624 bp, 27 predicted proteins | sample II_Palsa_N3_3_FD_193577 | JGI IMG/M metagenome (GOLD analysis project Ga0302235, IMG submission 193577) | Peat permafrost microbial communities from Stordalen Mire near Abisko, Sweden - II_Palsa_N3_3 | ecosystem: Environmental > Terrestrial > Soil > Palsa > Peat permafrost | place: Sweden...
TACCTGTACGCCCGCTTCACCATCCTCGCCATGCTTCACATTCTACACCACTACTTTGTGAAGGGAGGCGCGCCCGTTCCTCCCCATGGCTGAAGCCAGGGGTTTCCCGGGCGCATTTCTGATGAAAGCAAAGCACTGAGCACCAACGACGACGGAATCGACAGCGCCGGGCTGCCCGGGACCCTCGATGACGAGGCGATGTCCGACGACAACTCCCTGCGCCTGTTCGATGCGTCGCTCGCCCCGGGCCGCGAGCCCGAGCGACAGGCCTAGCGGGCTCCTTGCAATACAGTGGCGCTTGTTCTCCGCACGCGATCGAAAGGACATATCTGCTGGTGGAGCATTCGGGGCAAGCGGCCGTACGGCAGTCCGGTTCCGGTGGGCTGACAGCGACTGAGCACCGTCTCGACAACGGTCTGCGGGTGGTGCTCTCCGAGGATCACCTGACCCCGGTCGTGGCGGTCTGGCTCTGGTATGACGTCGGCTCGCGATACGAGGTCAAGGGCCGCACGGGCCTGGCTCACCTCTTCGAGCACCTCATGTTCCAGGGCTCGGCGCAGGTCAGCGGGAACGGGCATTTCGAGCTGGTCCAAGGGGCTGGCGGCTCCCTCAACGGGACGACGAGTTTCGAGAGCACCAACTACTTCGAGATCATGCCGGCGCACCAGCTGGAATTGGCACTCTGGCTGGAAGCGGATCGGATGGGCTCGCTGCTCGCCGCGCTCGACGAGGAGTCCATGGAAAACCAGCGGAACGTGGTCAAGAATGAGCGCCGGCAGCGCTACGACAACGTGCCCTACGGCACCGCGTTCGAGCGGATGACCGCGCTGGTTTATCCCGGGGGCCATCCTTATCACCACACGCCCATCGGCTCCATGGCCGATCTGGACGCGGCGACGCTGGACGACGCACGGGCGTTCTTCCGGACGAACTACGCGCCGAACAACGCGGTCCTGGCCATCGTCGGCGACATCGACCCGGAGCAGACGCTGGCCTGGGTGCAGAAATACTTCGGCTCCATCCCGGCCCACGACGGCAAGGTGCCGCCCCGCGACGGCACACTCCCCGACATCATCGGCCGCGAGGTGCGCGAGGAGTTCCGGGAGGAAGTTCCGGCCCGCGCGCTGATGGCGGCGTACCGGCTGCCGCAGGACGGCACGCGCGAATGCGACGCAGCCGAGCTGGCGCTCACCGTCCTCGGCGACGGCATGTCGTCCCGGCTGTATAACCGGCTGGTGCGGCGCGACCGCACCGCGATCGCGGCCGGCTTCGGGCTGATCCGGCTGGCGGGCGCCCCCTCGCTGGGCTGGCTGGACGTGAAGGCGTCCGGCGGCGCAGAGATCCCGCAGATCGAGGCCGCGGTCGACGAGGAGCTGGCCCGGCTCGGCGCGGAGGCACCGGCCGCCGAGGAGATGGAGCGGGCGCGGGCCCTGCTGGAACGCGAATGGCTGGACCGGCTCGGCACGGTCGCCGGCCGTGCCCGGGAACTGTGCCGGTATACGGTCCAGTTCGGCGAGCCGCAGCTCGCGTTCACCGCCGTGAACCGGATCCTCGACGTCACTGCGGAGGAGGTCCGGGCGATGGCCGCCGCGCGGCTGCGCCCCGACAACCGGGCGGTGCTGGTCTACGAGCCGGTGACCTCCAAAGACGCGGCCGACACCGCAGCAGGCCAAACCAGCGGCGACGGTAGCGAGCAGGAAGGAGCCGGGCGGTGACCGATGCAGCGGTGACCATGGACTTCTATCCGCAGCCGACCCCCGGGCCGCCCAAGTCCTGGGCGTTCCCCGTGCCCGAGCGCGGCGTCCTCGCCAATGGGCTGACCGTACTGCGCTGCCACCGGCCCGGCCAGCAGGTGGTGGCGGTAGAGATCTGCCTGGACATCCCGCTCGACTCCGAGCCCTCCGGGCTCGACGGTATCGCCACGATCATGGTCCGGGCGCTGTCTCAGGGCACGGCGACACACACCGCCGAGGAATTCGCAGCCGCACTGGAGCGCTGCGGCGCGACGCTCGACGCACGCGCCGGCTACGAGGGCGCGCGCCTGTCGCTGGAGGTGCCAGTCTCCCGCTTGGCCAAGGCGCTCGAGTTGCTGGCCGAGGCGCTGCACGGGCCCGCCTTCGCCGACAGCGAGGTCGAGCGTCTGGTGCGCAACCGTCTCGATACGATCCCGATCGAGATGGCCAACCCCGGCCAGCGGGCGGCCAAGCAGCTGGCGGCGGAGCTGTTCCCGGCGTCCGCCCGGCTGTCCCGGCCACGCCAGGGCACCGAGGACACTGTCGCAAAGATCGACGCGGCGGGCGTGCGCGCGTTCTACCAGGCTCAAATCCGGCCGGCCCGGGCGACCGCGGTGGTCGTGGGCGACCTGACGAGCGTGGACCTGGATGCGGTACTCGCCGGCACGCTCGGCAGCTGGGCCGGCAACAGCGCCGGGCCGCTGCTGCTGGCCCCGGTGACCGCCAACGAAACCGGGCGCGTGGTGATCGTCGACCGGCCCGGCGCCGTCCAGACGCAGCTGCTCATCGGGCGGACTGGCCCGGACCGGCACGATCCGGTATGGCCGTCCCTGGTTGTCGGCACGTACTGTCTGGGCGGCACGCTCACGTCCCGGCTGGACCGGGTGCTACGCGAGGAGAAGGGCTACACGTACGGCGTGCGGGCCGCTGAGCAGGTGCTGCGGTCGCCGGCGCCGGACGCCCCGGGCGGCGTGACCGGTCTGTCAATCCTCGCCGTCAGGGGTTCCGTGGATACGGCGGCCACAGGTCCCGCCCTTGATGACCTGTGGACGGTGCTGCGCACGCTGGCCACGGAAGGGCTGACCGAGGCGGAGCGCGACATGGCGGTGCAGAACCTCGTGGGTGTCGCACCGCTCGAGTACGAGACGGCCGCGCCGGTCGCGGGCACGCTGGCGGATCAGGTGGAAGAGTACCTGCCGGACGACTACCAGGCTCAGCTGTACGCGCGGCTGGCTGGGACGAGCACCGCCGAGGCCACCGCTGCGGTGGTCGCGGCATTCCCGGGGACCCGCCTGGTCACTATCCTGGTCGGCGACGCCGCTCAGATCAAGGCCCCGGTGGAGGCCCTGGGGATCGGCCCGGTCGGGCTGGTCGCAGGCTGATCCGCGAAATCTCGGGAGTCCCCCACTCATGCCCAACGTTTATAGGACCCAATGCGCGCACTGATCACCAACGACGACGGAATCGACAGCGCCGGGCTGCGCACGCTCGCCCGGGCCGCCGCCGGAGCCGGGCTGGACCTGACCATCGCCGCGCCGGACGGCGAACGCAGCGGGAGCGGTGCCGCCCTGACCGGGCTGGCCGAGGGCGGCCGGCTGCTGGTCGAGAAGCGAAAGCTGGACGGGCTGGAGGACGTGCCCACGTTCGCGGTACAAGCGTCACCGGCCCTGATCGCCTTCGCGGGCTCACACGCCGCCTTCGGTGAGCGTCCGGACATCGTGCTGGCCGGCATCAACCGGGGGCCGAACATCGGGCGAGCCATCCTGCACTCGGGCACGGTCGGCGCCGCACTGACCGCCGCATCGGCGGGCCTCCCGGCGATGGCGCTCTCGCTGGCTTCGAGCGCGGCCGCGCACTGGGATACCGCCGCCGACGCCACCAGCCGTGCCCTGGAATGGTTCCTGCCGCGCGCGGACGTTCCCGTGGTCGTGAACGTGAACGTGCCCGATAGGCCGGTGAGCCAGATCCGCGGGCTGCACCCGGCCCGGCTGGTGTCGTACGGGGCGGCCCGCGCGATCATCGGCGAGCCGGGCGAGGGCTTCATCCCGGTGACGTTCACCGCGCTGGACGAAGCGCCCGGCCCCGGCACGGACCTGGCCCTGATCCGCGAGGGCTGGGTGACGGTGACGGTGCTGACCGGCCTGACCGAGTCCGCCTCCCTGGATGTGTCCGCCCTCGCCGAGATGGCCTGGCCCTAGCCGCGGGCAGCCCCAGTACTTCGGGTGATGACCCCCAGAATGTCAGTGGGGTTGGCTAGCGTCGGTAGCGTGCAGCGTGACGTGGTGGCCGACATCGATCCCGCCGCCCTCGCCGAGGCCGTCGGCCCGGAGACCTACGAGCGGGGCGTCCAGTACGCACGCCAGCACATGGTCGTGCGCGCGCTGTGGAAACTGTCGGCGGGTGCCCTGGCCGGGACCGTGCGCGGCCAGTACGGCAACGTCTACACGACGACGGCACGTTTCTCGGCCACGGACGGGGCCGGGCTCTGGTTCCAGCGCGGCGAATGCAGCTGCCCGGTCAGGGTCAACTGCAAGCACGTGGTGGCGCTCGTGCTGACCGCGACGGCCACCGAGCGGCAGGCCGCGGACCTCAGCGGGACCGGCCAGGCCGGCCAGGCCGGCCACCCGGCCTGGGAGCGGTCCCTCACGTCCCTGCTGGACCCCCGGACGGGCGGACGAGCCGGAACGGGCGGGCCGACCGGCGCCAGGGACAACGTCCCGCTGGCGATCGAGGTCACGCTGTCCGCGACCCGCTACCCGGCCGCGACGTGGCTGGACGGGGGCGATCCAGCTCCGCAGCTGGTGGCGAAGCTCGTCACGCGGGGCAAAAACGGCTGGGTGAACGGCGGCCTGAGCTGGTCCGGGCTGGGCACCCTGCACTACGTCGGCGCTCACCCCGCCGCGCACATCCAGTGGCTGAAGGAGTTCTACGCCCTCTACAAAGCGGGCGGCAGCCTCCCCGCCTATTCCTACGGAGACGAGAAGACGATCACGCTGTCCGCGTTCGAGTCCCCCCGGCTCTGGACGCTGCTGGACGAGGCAGCGGAGATCGGCCTGCAGCTTGTGCACGCGCGCAAGCAGTTCGGCGCGCTGGAGCCCTACGGACAAGCCGAGCTGTGCCTCGACGCCGCCGGTAGCGCGGACACGCTCACGATCAGCCCGGTGATCCTCATCGACGGCGAGCCCACCGGCGCCACCCCGGTCACCTTCATCGGGCCAGGCGGCCACGGGCTGGTGTACGTGGATAGCGTGGCCGGTTCCGGCCGGGAGGGCCGGCGCGAGACACCCGGCGGGCGTGGCGGACGTGAGACACCCGGCGGGCGTGGCGGACGTGAGGCGCCCGGTAGGCATGGCCGGGGCGCGGCGCCCGGCCGGCGGGATGGGCGCGACCGGCCGGACGGAGGGGACGGGCCGCTACGGATCGCCCGGCTGGCCAGCCCGGTGCCGCCAACGCTGCAGCGCCTGGCGCTGGAAGGCCGCTCCCTGCTGGTCCCCGCCGAAGGGGACACCCGGTTTCGCGAGGAGTACTACCCCCGGCTGCGGCAGATGGCCAGGGTGATCTCCGCCGACGGCTCGTTCACCCCGCCGGCGATCCCGGATCCCACCCTGGTCCTGTGCGCGGCCTACGGCCCTGACCACCACCTGGACCTGCGCTGGGAGTGGGAGTACGCGATCGGGGACTCCCGGCGGCGGGCGGCACTGCAGCCGGACGGGGATCCCGGGTACCGGGACCCGGACGCCGAGCGCGCCATCCTGGCCGGTCTCGACGCCGGGCTGGAGCGGCACGGGCTGCGCGGCACGGATGCCGCGCGGACTCTCGTGCCGCATGCTGCGCTGGGCGGCATCGGCACCATGCGGTTCAGCACGGAGGTCCTGTCCCTGCTGGACGGCAGGTCCGGGGTCGCCGTCGAGATCAGCGGCGAGCCCGCGGACTACCGCGAGGCGGGCGACTCGCTGCGGATCGGCGTGTCGGCCGGTGCGGTCCCGGGCGACACCGACTGGTTTGACCTGGGCGTCTCCATCACCGTCGAGGGACATGAGGTCCCGTTCACCGACGTCTTCGTCGCGCTGAGCCAGAATCAGTCGCACCTGCTGCTGGCCGACGGCGCGTACTTCTCGCTGGAGAAGCCGGAACTGCGCGCGCTCCAGCGGCTGATCGACGAGGCGCGGGCGCTGCAGGAGACGCAGGACGGCCCGTTGCGGATCAGCCGGTTCCAGGCCGGGCTGTGGGACGAGTTCGCCGCGCTCGGCGTGTCCGCGGCCCAGGCGCAGGCGTGGCAGCGCCAGGTCGGCGGCCTGCTGGCGCTCAGCTCCATCGAGCCGGTGCCGCCGCCCGCGGCGCTGTCGGCCCGGCTGCGGCCCTACCAGGCGGACGGGTACAGCTGGCTGGCCTTCCTGTGGGAACACCGGCTGGGCGGCATTCTCGCGGACGACATGGGGCTGGGCAAGACGCTGCAGTGCCTGGCCCTGATCTGTCACGCCCGGCAGGCCCGGCCCGGCCTGGCACCGTTCCTCATCGTCGCGCCCACCAGCGTCCTGGCGAACTGGATCACCGAAGCGGCCCGGTTCGCGCCGGGCCTGACGGTGGCGGGGATCTCGGACACACTGCGCAAGCGCGGCCAGGACCTGCCCGAGATCATCGAAGGTGCGGACGTGGTGGTGACCTCGTACACGCTGTTCCGGCTCGACTTCGACGCCTATGCCGCAGCGGACTGGTCCGGGCTACTGCTGGACGAGGCGCAGTTCGTCAAGAACCACCAGTCGAAGGCCTACCAGTGCGCCCGGAAGCTGCCCGCGCCGTTCAAGCTCGCGATCACCGGCACGCCGATGGAGAACAACCTGATGGAGCTCTGGTCGCTGCTGTCGATCACCGCGCCCGGGCTGTTCCCGCACCCGGGCCGGTTCCGCGACTTCTACGCCCGGCCGATCGAGAACGGGGACAGGCCAGAGCTGCTCGGGCAGCTGCGCCGCCGGATCCGGCCGCTGGTCAAGCGGCGCACGAAGGAGCAGGTGGCCGGGGACCTGCCCGCCAAGCAGGAGCAGGTGCTCGAGGTGGATCTGCATCCCCGGCACCGGGTGGTCTACCAGCGGCATCTGCAGCGGGAGCGGCAGAAGATCCTGGGGCTGATCGATGACCTCTCGCACAACCGCTTCACCATTCTGCGTTCGCTGACCCTGCTGCGCCAGCTGAGCCTGCACGCCGGCCTGGTCGACGACGCGCACGCCGACGTGCCGAGCAGCAAGCTCGACGCGCTGGCCGAGCACCTGCGGGACGTGACCGACGGCGGGCACCAGGCGCTGGTCTTCAGCCAGTTCACCGGCTATCTCGGCCGGGTACGGGCGCGGCTGGACGCTGAAGGGATCGAGTACTGCTATCTCGACGGCAAGACGAGCGACCGGGCCGCAGTGATCAGCCGGTTCAAGGACGGCGGCGTCCCGGTGTTCCTTATCAGCCTCAAGGCCGGCGGCTTCGGGCTGAACCTGACCGAGGCCGACTACTGCTTCCTGCTCGACCCGTGGTGGAATCCGGCGACGGAGGCACAGGCCGTCGACCGGACCCACCGCATCGGGCAGACCCGGAACGTGATGGTGTACCGGCTGATCGCCCGGGACACCATCGAGGAGAAGGTGATGGCGCTCAAGGAGCGCAAGGCGGAGCTGTTCGCCAGCGTGATGGACGACGGGAACGCCTTCGGCGCCACCCTCGACGCCGAAGACATCCGCGGGCTGTTCGCTGAGTAATTTTGACGCACCATGTCTCGATAGAGACAGATTCTGGCCTTTATTCGTCGCAATGCTCCTCCTATCGTTGGGTGATCAGGAGGGACACGGATGCGCATGGACACGCGCCTGCTCAGGTATTTCATCGCCGTCGCGGAAGAGCGGGGAGCACTTAGGGCAGTGGCCGGGGTGGGGGCTGGAACCTACGGCTGCGGATATAGCCCCGTGTCTGGCAGGTCCACCGAGCCGGTAACGTCCCCCCGGATGACCGTCAACCGCTCTTTCGTGGCCTGCACGATGAAGCCATGATCACTCAGCCATTGGCCCCGCTCCGGGGTGCTCACGTCATCCCAGAGCGCTGCGTAGGTGTGACCGTTGGGCACCTCTTTCCATTGGTCAGGTACAGATGGAAGATCGCTCACCCGCGTGTATTCAGCACGCAGCCTGGCCCGCTCGGTGTCCTCCTCAGCCCAGGGCAGGCTTTTCCTCGGTAGCTGATCCAGCTCAAATGCAATCTCGGCCAGCTCAACGGAATGATCGTGTCCAAGTGTGAGTTTCCTGATCATAACGTGAATATTGAACGTCTCGGCGATGATTGCATTCACCGCCGCGTCCGCCAGATGCAGGGGGACCATGTTCCCGCAGCTCTTCCGTTGCGGGCCTGTCCCCTGGCACCGGTAGTAGGCATGCTGTGATGTGATACGGCCGGTTTTCTTGCCGTTCCTGACCTCGTAATTAGTCCCGAAATTACGGTTCATCGGGCCTTTGCATACCGGGCAGGTCAATGCCCCCGCCAGCATGGCGCGATTCTCCGCGTACACCTTGCCGCGCTTGGGCCGGGCGTTGAGGCTGTCATTGGCCCGCTTCCATATCACCGCATCCACCAGCGCTTCACACTTGTGGACGACAACCCCGGCGCTGTTCGTGTGCTGGCCCCGGTACACACGGGACGGCGGACCATCTCCGCGACAACCTTCGGCCACCAGGCAATGCAGTCACGGCATTTCTTGCCGTCAACCTTGCCCGTGCCCTCACATTTCTCGCATTGCGCCGGCCCCGTCCGCTCAGTTAGCCATTCAGCAACTACCGCAAGCGACGCGCCGTTAATGATCATCTGGTACGCGACGGGGACAAGCTCACGTCTCCGCGCAGTCGGCACAAGCTGCTTGCTGTACTTCGGCCCCACGGTCACGTATCCAAACGGGATGCGTCCTCGGAATGCGCTGTTTGCATCTACACGTGCGTGGCCGACGGCGTGGACGCCCTGACCATCCGGCGGCTGGCCCAGGACCTGGGGGTCACGCCGATGGCGCTGTACTGGCACTTCCGCAGCAAGACGAGCTGCTGGCCGGGCTGGCGGACCAGGTGTGGAGCGAGATCGACGTCGAGGTCGACGCCGCGGCGCCCTGGCCGGCCCAGCTGCGGGGACTGCTGGAGTCACTGGTGAACGTGCTGCGCGCGCACCCGGCCGCGGCCCGGCTGATAGAGAGCAGCGAGAAGCACAGCGAGGCCTTCCTGCACGCCACCGAGGTCACGCTGGAGGTGCTGCGCAGCGCAGGCTTCGACGCCCAGCACGCCAGCGAGATCGCCCGGAGCGCGCTGTGGACCGGTCTCACGCTGGTGATGAGCGAGCTGGGCTTCGAGCCCGACGTCGCCCCGGGGCTGTCCGCGGCGGAGCGCACGGAACTGCTCCGGCGCAAGCAGATCCAGTACGCGATGCTCCCGGTCGCGCGGTATCCGCGGATGGTCGAGTGCGCGCCGGAGATGACCACCGCCGAGCCGGAGTTCCACTACCGCTTCGGCATCGACCTGTTCGTCGCGGGCGTCGAGGCGATGGCCCCGCCCGGTTCCCCTTAGCGGTCCAGCAGGCGCGCGTTCACGGCCCGGGCGGCCGGGGCCAGCTCGGGAAGCTCGATGACCGTGATGCCTGCGGCGTGGAGCTGCTCAGCACCACGGCCTTCGGTGAAGATGGGCGGCTCGCGCCAGGCGAAGACGACCCGCGGAACGCCCGCAGCGATGATGTGCTGGACGCACGTCACCGGGCGGGACGCCCGCGCACCGCAGGGCACCAGCGAGGTGTAGATCGTCGCGCCGGTCAGCCGCGGGTCGTCCGGCGCGACCTGGCGCAGCGCGACTTCCTCGGCGTGGTCGTGCGGCTCCTGCTCGCGGGAGAAGCCGGTCGCCATGATCTCCCCGGCCGCGGACACGAGGATTGCCCCGACCGAGAAGGCGGTGTCCGAGGGCGGGCACTGCCGGGACAGCTCGATCGCGGCGCGCAGGAAGCGCGCGTCCGTCCCGCCGGGACCCAGCAGGTAACGCAGCGCCACCACGCCGCCGAGCCGCTGCACGCCGGCCAGCGTCATGGGCCGCCCGGGGCCGTCGGGGTAGCGGCCCGGGAGCGCGAACGCCGGCGCGAGCGCATCCCCGACGAAGAACGGGGCCACGGCCAGCTGCAGCTCGTCGGCCAGGCCAGCGGTCAGGAACTCCCTGAGCAGGACCGCCCCGCCCTCGAGGAGAACCCGCGGACCGGACCGTTCAGCCAGATCAGCCAGCATGAACGAGAGGGAAAGGGGCTCGCCGGCGTCGATGACCTCGGCCCGCTCCCCCACCCGCGCCGTCGCGGCCGACGCCGCGGGGCTGGCGCAGTAGACGAGCGGCCGCACGCCGGGCAGCGAGGCGGCGCCGTCCGCGCCATCCGGGGGCGCGAAGAACTGCGCGGACGGGTCGAGATTCCCGCTCGCGGTCACCGTGACCCGGGCCGGGTGCTGGGGCCGGCCCGCCGCCATCCGGGCGGCCCGCCGCTGCGGCGAGCGGACCAGCAGCCGCGGGTTGTCCCGCCGCACCGTGTTCGCCCCGACCAGGATCGCGTCCGCGCTGGCCCGCAGCTCATCGACGCGGTCCAGATCATCCGGCCCGGACAGCAGGAGGCGCTCCGGGCCGGTGTCGTCAATCTTGCCGTCGACCGACATGGCGCAGCTGATTAGCACGTACGGGCGAGGCGGCAACGGTCTCTCCAGGGTCGGCGCGGGTCCGGCGGCGGACGGGCAGGAGGCCGGCGCCCTGACGGGCCGGGAGCCGGCGATCTTGCTACTGGGCGGTAGTTCGCGGATCGGCCCAGTGATTTACTTAACACTCCGGTGCGGGTGCATGCAGCCCGCGGGAACATTGCCGTATGCGGGGGCGTGCAGCCCGCGGGCGAGGACGGTGGCCATGACAGCATCCCAGGCGCAGGAACCGGGATCCGGCCCCGCGCCGGCCCGGAGGACGTTCGACTCGCTGAACCCGGCGACCGGGCAGCCCATCGCGACGTTCCCCTTCTACGGTCGCGCGGACGCCGAGGTGGCGGTCAGCCGCGCGCGGGAGGCGGCGCGCTGGTGGGGCAGCCTCAGCTGGACGGAACGGCGGAACCGGCTGCTGGACTGGAAATCCTTCCTGACCCGGCACATGGACGAGCTCGCCGAGCTGATGCACGTGGAGACGGGCAAGCCGGCCGACGATGCCACGCTGGAGATCGTGCTGGCCATCCTGCACGTCGACTGGGCGGCCCGGCACGCCCGGAAGGTGCTCGGGCCGCGCCGGGTGCTGCCCGGCATCGCTGCGCTCAACCAGTCGGCGACGGTGGAGTACCAGCCGCTTGGTGTGGTCGGCGTCATCGGGCCGTGGAACTACCCGGTGTTCACCCCCATGGGCTCCATCGTCTACGCGATCGCGGCCGGGAACGCGGTTATCTTCAAGCCCAGCGAGCTCACCCCCGCGGTGGGCGAATGGCTGGTCCGTTCGTTCGACGAGGTCGCCGGCCGCGGCGCGCCGCAGCCTGTCCTGCAGCTGCTCACCGGGGGCGGCGAAACCGGGGCCGCCCTGGCCGCGAGCCCCGTCGACAAGATCGCCTTCACCGGGTCGGCCGCGACCGCGCGCAAGGTCATGGTCATCGCCGCGGCGAACCTGACTCCGGTCATCGCCGAGTGCGGCGGCAAGGATGCGCTCATCGTCGACGCCGACGCCGACCTCAACGCGGCGGCGGACGCGGCCGCCTGGGGCGCGCTGTCGAACGCGGGCCAGACCTGCGTGGGCATCGAGCGGGTGTACGTCGCCGATCCGGTGTACGAGACGTTCCTGGCCAAGCTGGCCGACCGGGTCTCGCGGCTGCGCCCGGGCAGCGACGAGGACGCGGACTACGGCCCGATGACCATGCCCGGCCAGATCGACGTGATCAGCCGCCACCTGGCCGACGCGGTGGCGCGCGGCGGCCGCGCGCTGCCCGGCCGGGCCGAAGACGCCGTCGACGCGCCGTACGTGCGGCCCGTCATCCTGACCGACGTCCCGGAAGACGCGGTCGCGGTGACGGAAGAGACGTTCGGCCCGACGATCACCGTCCGGCGGGTGGCGAACCTGGAGGAAGGCATTCAGCTCGCCAACGCCAGCCGGTACGGGCTCGGGTCGTCGATCTTCTCCGGCAGCCGGCGGCGGGCCAGAGCGGCCGCGCGCCAGTTGCACAGCGGGATGACGGCGATCAACTCCGTGATCGCGTTCGCCATGGTGCCGGCGCTGCCGTTCGGCGGGGTGGACGAGTCCGGGTTCGGGCGGATCCACGGCGCCGACGGGCTCCGGGAGTTCACCCGGGCCAAGTCCATCACCAGCCAGTGGATGAAGCCGCCGGTCAATTTGACATCGTTCGGCCGGACCGACGCAGACCTGAAGCGGACGGTCAAGCTCGTCACGTTGCTGCACGGGCGGCGGGGAAGGCAGGCGCGTCCCTGAGCCGGGTACCCGGCCGGGCCGGGGCTTGATGGCCACCGGGAGACCCGGGGGCCCCCGGCCGGCGGCAGCCGGCCGGGGGGCGCCCCCCGGGAAGGGCCCGATGAGCCCCCGAGAATCATCGGCCCGTCGCCGACCGGTCTTCCGGGTTAGGGAACTGACCGGCCTGCCGAGGGTGATGACCTTAAAATGCCGCCCTGACTGGCGGGCTCTTCGCTGTCAAGTCACCCTCTGTGATTAGATGATGCCAGATTGTTGATCAGATGGGAATCCCTCCTATGATTTTCGATCACTTTTTGATACCAGTAGTTACTCATTGTGCCCATGCGAGCCGAGCGCCTACTGCGAATGGAGGGTAATAACGGACGTTACGGCCAGCGCTCACGGCGAGCCGCCAGGCCGCACCGGCGGGCCGCCAATGCGCCCAGGCCGCACATAGAGTGGAACCATGCCACGTAACCGCCGGGACAACCCCGTTGTGCTCTCACGCATCTACACGCGCACCGGAGACGACGGCACCACCGCGCTGGCGGACGGTACCCGCACGGACAAGACGGACACCCGGCTGGTCGCCTACGCCGACGTCGAGGAGGCCAACTGTGCGATCGGCGTGGCCATCACCATCGGCCAGCCGGCCCCGGACGTCACCGAACTGCTGTCCCGGATTCAGAACGAGCTCTTCGACGTGGGCGCGGACCTGGCCAACCCGATCACCGACGCGCCACCGCCGTACCCGCCGCTGCGGATTGACGCGAGCTACATCGACGCCCTGGAAGAGGCCTGCGACCGTTACAACGAGGACCTGCCCGCGCTGCGCAGCTTCGTGCTGCCCGGTGGGACCCCGGCCGCGGCCCTGCTGCACACGGCGCGGACCGTCACGCGCCGGGCCGAGCGGAGCGCGTGGGCGGCGGTGAGCGAGCACGGCGACTCCGTGAACCCGCTGGCCGCGCGGTACCTTAACCGGCTGTCCGACCTGCTGTTCATCCTCGGGCGCTCGGTCAACGAGGACCGCGGTGACGTGCTCTGGAAGCCCGGCGGCGAGCGTTAGGCGGGACCCGGGGGAAGGATCGTTCAGGCGATCTGGTCCATATAGGAGCCAGGCGGGGCAGCCTCGAGCCAGGCCAGGAAACCCGTGAGCGCGGCGTCTGACATGGCGAGCTCGACGCGGTCCGCGCCGCCCGGATCCGCGTCGCCGATGACGCACTCCACCACGACCATCCCGGGGCCGAGGCTCGCGTCCTCGGCGGGGCTGGCGTCCCGCCGCGAGGCCACCGTCAGCGTGCGGCGCTCCAGCTCCAGCCGGGGCCGCAGCAGCACCCCGAACTGGTAGTACCAGCACAGCCGGTCACCCTGGTAGGCCGCGAGGCCGAGGCGCCAGGACCCTTCGCCCGGGATGCGCCGCAGGCTGCAGTCCACGGTGCCGCCGCCGCGCTCGAGCAGGAACCGGCGGGTGGCGATGCCGCTGGCGATCAGGACCAGGATGAGGAGGAAGGCGGCGAAGAGCCAGGCCACATCAAGAGCCAGCGCGCCGCCCACCCCCAGCCCTCGTCAGGCCTGTTCGCCCGCGGCTCGCAGCTGCGCCCTCGCGTACTTGGCTTCGCCCGGCTCCTCGGCCGCCGACGGCGTGCCCGGACCGCTCAGCACGGACTCCAGCTCGGAGCGGGCCGCCGACGTGTCGACCTCGGTGCCCAGCTGCGCGTCAACGGCCAGAACCGATACCCGGTTGTCAGCCACCGAGAGGAAACCGCCGCTGACGGCGGCGGTCACCTCGCCGCCGCCCGCAGCGTCATCGGCTCCGCCCTCGGGGTCGAGAATGCGGACCACGCTGCCCTCGGCCAGGATGCCGAGCACCGGCGGATGGTCGGTCAGCAATCCAATGTCACCATCGAGCGTCTTGGCGATGACCATGCCGGCATCACCAGCCCACAGCCGGCGGTCCGCGACGACGACCTCGACGTGCAAGGTCACTGCTCCATCTCCCTGGCCTTCTTCTCCACGTCCTCGATCCCGCCAACCATGTAGAACGCCTGCTCCGGCAGGTTGTCGTACTTGCCGTCGACGATCGCCTTGAACGAGGCGATCGTCTCTTCCAGCGGGGTGAAGACCCCCGGCTGACCGGTGAACTGCTCCGCCACGTACATCGGCTGGGACAGGAACCGCTCGATCCGCCGGGCCCGCCGCACGACGACCTGGTCGTCTTCGCCCAGCTCGTCGATGCCCAGGATGGCGATGATGTCCTGCAGCTCGTTGTAGCGCTGCAGGATCTGCTGCACCGTGCGGGCGACGTCGTAGTGCTCCTGGCCGACATACCGGGCGTCCAGGATCCGTGACGTGGAGTCTAGCGGGTCCACCGCCGGGTAGATGCCCTTCTCCGTGATCGCGCGGGACAGCGTGGTAGTGGCGTCCAGGTGCGCAAACACGGTGTGCGGGGCGGGGTCGGTGATGTCGTCCGCGGGCACGTAGATGGCCTGCATCGAGGTGATGGAGTGACCACGGGTGGAGGTGATCCGCTCCTGCAGCTGGCCCATCTCGTCGGCCAGCGTCGGCTGGTAGCCCACCGCGGACGGCATCCGGCCGAGCAGCGTGGACACCTCCGAGCCGGCCTGGGTGAAGCGGAAAATGTTGTCGATGAACAGCAGCACGTCCTGCTTCTCCACGTCGCGGAAGTACTCGGCCATGGTCAGCGCGGACAGCGCCACCCGCAGCCGGGTGCCCGGCGGCTCGTCCATCTGCCCGAACACCAGCGCGGTGTCCTTGATGACGCCGGACTCGGTCATCTCCACCCACAGGTCATTGCCCTCACGGGTGCGCTCGCCGACCCCGGCGAAGACCGAGACGCCGCCGAAGTTCTGCGCGACCCGGCGGATCATCTCCTGGATCAGCACGGTCTTGCCCACGCCCGCCCCGCCGAACAGGCCGATCTTGCCGCCTCGCACGTACGGGGTGAGCAGGTCGAGGACCTTGATGCCGGTCACGAACATCTCGGTGCGCGGCTCGAGCTGGTCCAGCGGCGGCGGGTCGCGGTGGATGGGCCACCGCTCCTCCACCTTCAGCTCCGAGGTCGGGACGTCCAGGCTCTCGCCCAGGGTGTTGAACACGTGCCCCTTGGTCACCTCGCCGACCGGCACCTCGATTGACGCGCCGGTGTCGGTAACCTCCGCCCCGCGGACCAGGCCGTCGGTCGGCTCCAGGGAGATGGCCCGTATCACGTCGTCCCCGATGTGCTGCTCGACCTCAAGGGTCAGCTCGTGGGTCTCGTCACCCAGGGTGATGTCGACGTGCAGCGCGTTGTAGATCTCCGGCATCTCGTCGGCGGAAAACTCCACGTCGACGACCGGGCCGATGACCCGCACGACCCGGCCCGTCCCCGTGCTGCCGGCGCTCTCCGCCGGGTTCTCTACGGTCGCGGTCATAATGTCTCACTCACTTCCTGCAGTGGCGTCGGCCAGAGCGTTGGCGCCGCCCACGATCTCGCTGATTTCCTGGGTGATCTCGGCCTGCCGCGCGTTGTTCGCCTCACGGGTCAGCCGCTCGGTGAGGTCGTTCGCGTTGTCGGTGGCCGCCTTCATGGCCCGGCGGCGCGCGGCGAGCTCGGACGCGGTCGACTCCAGCAGCGCGTAGAAGATGCGGCCCTCCACGTACTGCGGGAGCAGCCGGTCCAGGACGATCTCGGTCGACGGCTCGAACTCATAATTCGGCAGCGGGCCGGCAGACGGCTCGCCGGTGCTCTCCTCGATCTCCAGCGGCAGCAGCCGCCGGACGATGGCACGCTGGGTCAGCATCGAGACGAACTCGGTGCGGACGATGTAGATCTCGTCCACACCGCCGTCCTCGGCCTTGGTGTCGAACGCCTCGAGCAGGCCGTTCGTGATGTCGGTCGCATCGGTGACGGACGGCCGCACGGAGAAGCCGGTCCACTCGCGGGCCATCTCGATCTGGCGGGACCGGTGCCAGCCGACCCCTTTGCGCCCAGCCACGAACGGAACCGGCTCGATGCCCCGCTCCGACAGCATCCGGTTCAGCCGCTGCTCCTCGCGCAGGACGTTCGTGTTGAACGCCCCGCAGAAGCCGGAGTCGCTGGTCAGGACCAGCACCGCGGCCCGGGTGACGTGCTCCGGCTCGGTGGTGAGCGGATGGTCGATGTTGTGCGACCGGCTGACGACGGCCTCGACCGCCCGGGTGAGCTCCCGGGCGTACGGCCCGGCATCGCGCATCCGCTGCTGGGCCCGGATGATCCGGGAGGAGGCGATGAGCTCCTGAGCGCGGGTGATCTTGCCGATCGACTGGACCGCCCGGATCCGCTGCCGGACGGCGCGAAGGCTGGCCGGCATGCCTAGTCCCCGCTTCCCGGCTCACCGCCGGGTGTGTTCCCGCCGGCCGGCTGAGCGGCGCCGGAGGCGCCGCCGGACGGGCCGTTGACGTCGGACGCACCTGCGCCGGACTGCTCGTCCTGGCCGCCGTCCGAACCGGTGTAGCGGGTCACCTTCTCGTGGCCGGCCTCGTGCTCGCCCATCGCCTCGGGCTCGTCCTCGTCGGTCACCAGCAGCTCGCCGTTGCTCTTCTCGAACGTGCGGCGGAACTGCTCGATCGCGTCCTTGAGCGCGGCGGCGGTGTCGTCGGTCAGGTCCCTGGTCTCCCGGATCGAATCCAGGATGCCGGCGTTGTTGCGCTTGAGACTGTCGATGAACTCCGACTCGAAGCGCGACACGTCGTCCACCGGCACGTCGTCGAGATGGCCGTTGGTGCCGGCCCAGATCGAGACGACCTCCTGCTCCATCGGGAACGGGTCGTACTGCGGCTGCTTGAGCAGCTCCACCAGCCGCGCGCCGCGGTCCAGCTGGGCCCGGGACGCGGCGTCCAGGTCGGAGGCGAAGGCCGCGAACGACTCCAGGTCCCGGAACTGCGACAGCGCCAGCCGCAGCGTGCCTGCGACCTTCTTCATGGCCCGGACCTGCGCGGCACTGCCGACCCGGGACACCGACCGGCCGACGTTGATGGCCGGGCGGACACCGGAGTTGAACAGGTCCGTCTCCAGGAAGATCTGGCCGTCGGTGATGGAGATGACGTTCGTCGGGATGTAGGCCGAGATGTCATTGCCCTTGGTCTCGACGATCGGCAGCCCGGTCAGCGAGCCACCGCCGAGGTCGTCGGACAGCTTCGCGCAGCGCTCCAGCAGCCGGGAGTGCAGGTAGAAGACGTCGCCGGGGTAGGCCTCGCGGCCCGGCGGGCGGCGCAGCAGCAGCGAAATGGCCCGGTAGGCCTCGGCCTGCTTGGACAGGTCGTCGAACACGATCAGGGCGTGCTTGCCCTGGTACATCCAGTGCTGGCCGATCGCGGACCCGGTGTAGGGCGCGATGTACTTGAAGCCCGATGGGTCCGAGGCCGGGGACGCCACGATCGTGGTGTACTCCATCGCGTCCGCCTCCTCCAGTGACTGGCGGATCGAGGCGATATTGGAGCCGCGCTGGCCGATGGCCACGTAGATGCACCGGACCTGGCGTTCGGGGTCGCCGGACTCCCAGTTCGTGCGCTGGTTGATGATCGTGTCGATGCAGATGGCCGTCTTGCCCGTCTGCCGGTCGCCGATGATCAGCTGCCGCTGGCCCCGGCCGATCGCGGTCATGGCGTCGATGGCCTTGATACCGGTCTGCAGCGGTTGATTGACCGACTGGCGCTGCACGACCGACGGCGCCTGCGTCTCCAGCGGGCGCAGCTCGCTATCGCCGATCTCGCCCTTGCCGTCGAGGGGGTTGCCCAGCGGGTCCACGACCCGGCCCAGGAAGCTGTCGCCGACCGGCACCGAGAGGATCTCGCCCGTCCGGCGGACCTGCTGGCCCTCCTCGATCTTGCTGAATTCACCCAGGATGACGACGCCGATCTCGCGTACGTCCAGGTTGAGCGCGAGACCGCGGGTGCCGTCCTCGAACTCCAGTAGCTCGTTGGCCATGGCCGAGGGCAGCCCCTCGACCCGGGCGATGCCGTCGCCGCATTCGGTGACCGTGCCGACCTCCTCCAGGGAGGCGGATTCGGGTTCGTACTCCTCGACGAACTGCGCCAGCGCGTCCCGGATCTCTTCCGGCCGGATTGTCAGCTCCGCCATCTTCCTCGTATCTTTCCTGTGCGTCGGGTGTCGGTTGGCCGGGATGCTGGCCAGTAGGCGCCAGTAGCCGGATACGGGCCGGGCATCACTCAGCCGGCCAGCTTGCGGCGTACCGCCGCCAGGCGGGACGCCACGCTCGCGTCGATCAGCTCATCACCGACCTGGATGGTCATGCCACCCATGACCTCGGGGTCAATTACGATGTTGACGTACACTTCATGACCGTAGATGCCCGCCAGCGCATCAGCCAGCCTGCGGCGCTGCTCGGCGGACAGATCGGTGGCCGTGCGTACCACGGCGATCAGGCGCTGACGGCGCTCAGCGGCGATGCGCGTGCACATGTCCAGGCTGACCACCAGCGGCCGGCCCCGCGGGTGCAGCGACATCTCGGTGACCAGCCGCAGCGTGACCGGCGTCACCTTGTCTGCGAGCAGCGTGTTGACCAGGCCCCGCTTGCCCTCGTCGGGCAGCACCGGCTCACTCAGCGCCGCGCGGAGCTCCGGCTCGCTCGCCACCACCCGGCTGAACCGGAAGAGCTCGTCCTCCAGGTCATCGAGCTGGCCGCTCTCCTCAGCGGCGATGGCGAACGCCTCCACCGCGAGCTGCTCCAGCGCGTCGGTCATGTCCGCGGGGCCGGCCCACTGGGCGCGGACCGTGGCGGCGACGAGCTCTTCGGTCGCCGGGGTGACCTTGCCGTGCAGCAGGGCGACCACGATCGCGCCTTTCTCGTCGGCAGGCTTGGACGGGTCGGCCAGCGCGCGCCGCAGCCCGGGCTCACTGTCCAGCAGATGCAGCACGGCGAACAGCTCGTCGCCGACCGTGGCGGCCAGAGACGTCCCCGGCCCGGGTCCGGCCGCACCGGTCCGCCCCGCTTCGGTGCGCCCCGGCCTGGGGACGGCCGCGCCGGTGGTGTCTGCGGACCCCGAACCCGGCTGGGGACTCGTGCTACGGCCGGCCTCGGCCAGTACCCCCGGAAGCTGATCCCTCAGCTCCACGAAGGACACCCTGCTCACGCCGCGCATCAGCGTTCCTCCCGTGCTTGGCCTACCCGGCCTGGGAAGCTCCTCACCGGGCCGCCCTCGCCCCGATTCCGCCGTGCTGATCAAGGTCGTCGAGGAACCGGTCCACGACCCGGCTCTGCCGGGCCTCGTCCTGGAGCGATTCGCCCACGATACGCCCGGCCAGGTCGGTGGCCAGCGCACCGACCTCGGTACGCAGCGAGGCCAGCGCCTGCTGGCGCTCCGCCTCGATCTGTGCGTTCGCGGCCTCGGTGAGACGCCGCGCCTCGGCCTGGGCCTCCTCGCGCATCTCGGCGATGATCTGGGCGCCCTGCTCCCTGGCCTCCTCGCGCAGGCGCGCGGCCTCGTGCCGGGCCTCAGCGAGCTGCTGCCGGTACTGCTCGAGTGCCCGCTGGGCCTCGGCCTGGGTCTCCTCGGCGCGTTCCAGGCCGCCCTCGATCTGCTCGGTCCGCTCCCGTAGCATCACCTGGGCCCGCGGCAGCAGAAGCTTGCCGAGCACGCCAAAGACAATGAGGAATGCGACCGTCCCGATGATGAGCTCTGGCCAAGTCGGAACGATCGGGTTTTGCGACGCCGCCGCTTGCGCCAGGTTCGTCATCACCGGACCGCCCTTCCTGTCGCGGATCTCACTGCCGCTCCGTCAGCCACCGCTGAAGATGAACGGGACCACGAGGCCGATCAGCGCCAGGGCCTCGGCAAGCGCGAACCCGATCCACATGTACTGCGTGATCCGGCCCGTGGCCTCCGGCTGCCGGGCCATCGCCTCAATGGCATGGCCGAAGATCAGGCCGATGCCCACACCCGGGCCGATGGCGGCGAGGCCGTAAGCGACGGCGCCGAATACTTTGAGGCTGCCCGTGACACCAGTGGTAGTCCCCGCGGCGAGCGCTTGTGTAGCGAGGTCAAGCATCTATTCGTTTCCTTTGCGTCGGTACCCGGCGGAAGGTATCCGCCGGATAGGGGCTGGCGGGTTAATGGCCCGCCTCCAGCGAGTCCGCGATATAGGTCGCGGTAAGCGTGGTGAAGATGAAGGCCTGGAGCAACTGGATCAAGGCCTCGAGCAGGGTGACGCCCAGCACCATCGCGAACGAGGTGGCGGCGAACACCAGCCCGATGCTGAGGCTGGCCAGGTACCAGGTGGCGAGCGTGAAGATCAGCAGCAGCAGGTGCCCGGCGAACATGTTGGCGAACAACCGGATGCCCAGCGTGAAGGGCTGGATGAAGATGTAACGCGCAAATTCGATCGGGATCAGGATCGGGTAGATCCACCAGGGCACATCGTGCGGGATCATGTTCTTGAAGTAGCCGCCCAGGCCCTGGTTCTTGATACCGATGTAGAGATAGGTCACGTAGACGATCAGGGCGAGGGACCAGGCAAAACCGACTCGGGACGGCACCGGAAACTGCGCGATTGGGATTATCTCCAGCACGTTCATGAAGTAGATGAAGAAAAACATCGACGTCAGGAACGGTAGGTACGAGTCGCCCTTCTTCCCGAGCGACGGGCGCAGGATCTGGTCGCGCACCCCGAACAGGGCGACCTCGCCGAGGTTCTGCATGCCTCGGGGAATGATCTTCGGCTTCCGGAACGCGGCCCAGAAGAACACGATCACGGCCGCCGCGCAGATGAGAGCCAGCAGGATCGGCTTGGTGAAGTGGAAGGAGCCGATGCTGAATAGGGGCTTGAAGTCGAAGTCCTGGAGGCCAGGGGCGGGAAAACCGCAGCCGGAGTAGATGTGGCATCCGCCGCCGCTGGCCGCGGCCAGCTGAATGTCACCGTTCACCGGGTCAGCTCCTCTCGCAGGTCACCGCGGATTTCCGCGGCACCTGTCACGTCTTCCGGGTATTTGTTGATCATGACCTGCCGTATCGGTGAATGACCAGGCCGATGGAGAGCACTAGGCCGATCAGCATCCCTATCGGGAAGAGCGCCGCCGAATGCACGGCGCGCCCGACCAGCCAGCCGATCCCGCCGTAAACGACGATGCCCGCGATCAGGTAGCTGAGGACTGTGTAGCCCGCGCCGCGGGGCGGCAGCGGGAAGTCCTGCCCGGCCGCGGCGGCCGCCGCCCGGCGCCCGCCGAACTTGACCGGCCGGCGGAGCCTGGTCGCGGGGCGCGCCTGCGGCTCCTGCAGAAGCTGCCGGTCAGGCATCTCTTCGGCCGGGGGCTCGCGCCGGGGTAGCGCGCCCGTCAGGACCTGCTGCTCCGGCGGCGGGGGAAGAAGGGGCTGCGTCATGCCTCACCGCTCCCCGTCCGGTTCCACGTAGAGCGTCTTGAACTTGATTGACGCAATGACCTGGGCGGCGCACCACGCCAGGACACAGACGATGGCGGTGAAGCCGAAGAGCTTCGTGTCAAAGGCGGTCGTGCCTATGAGCTGGCTCATGACGACGGCGAGAGCGAGGATCTTGAACAGGTACAGGCCGATCGCGGCCATCATCATCGCCTGCGGGCTGATGCGCGCGACGCGGCCGATGACCAGGACGTCGATCCCGAAGAAGAGCGTCACGAGGGCGACACCGAGCAGGCTCCCGATCAGCCCGCGCGATCCGCCGACGGCGGTGCTGACCCCAACCATGATCGCCGCCACGACGGCCGTCAGCACTGCCGACCATCGGGTGATACGGGCGTAGTTTGCCAGCACTTAGAAGACTCCGGGAAGCTCAGTATGGACGTTCTTTACCTGCCCATAGAGGAGTCCTCTGAGGGCCAGGCACCGGTGGCGGCCCGCGTTGCACCTGCGGCGCGAGAGTCGCCACTGGTCAACGAAAGGTATCACGGGCCTCTCACTCGCTTTAAAGGGGCTGCTCGTGAAAGCTATCACAAAGTTCTTTGCCTTGTCTTTACTCAAACGGGAAGTTTCTCACACCTTTGCTTTGCGCTCGTCCTGCTGCCACTCGCCGCAAACGCGCACCCGAGCAGGCGGTCCTGGCCCGTTGATCTCGGCAGACTCTCCGCTCTAACCCCAGACCAGACGAACCGGAGCAACGGGGTCACAGCTGCCCCCGCCTCACCAATCTCATGCCTGCTCTCCCCCGGGGGCGCGCTCCGGCACCGACAAAACACCAACGATGGGCCTTTACCCCCGTAAGCGCAGGGTAAATCCGTCATCGCTCGGATACCCGGCGGGCCGGAGGCGGCCGAAGAGGGGGCTGGCGGGGCGGTTCGGGCCGGACGTCTAGCGGGGCGGTTCGGGAGAGGGGCCGCTGGTGCGCCGGCTGCGCGGAATGGGGCCCGTAGGGGCAGCCGCCATGGCGGGGTCAACGGAAGCCGCGGGCCGGGCGGGGCCGGTGGGGAACGGGGGCCTGGCCGCCGGGCCATAGGGCATGGGGCCGCCGGCAGCGGGGTCCGGCGGAATGGGGCCCGTGGGGATGGCCGCCATGGCCGGGCCGGTGGGGATGGGCGCGCTGGGCGTGGGCCCAGGAGGGGCGGCGGGACGGAGGCGGCGGCCTGCGGCGCGAGTGCCGGAGGCGGCCAACTCGGCGTGGGCTCCGGTGCCGCCGGTCCGGCGGCCGCCGTTGCGGAGGCGGCTGGGGCGCAGCCAGGGCATGGTGACGACGAGCAGCGCGAGAACGGCGGCCAGGGTGACCGCCACCAGCACGATCAGGTCCGTGCGCACGAGCGAGAGCGAGACCACGCCGCCCGCGAACAGCGCCGCCCACAGGTACATGATCAGCACGCTCTGGCGGTGCGAATGGCCGATCTTCAGCAGCCGATGGTGCAGGTGCTTCTTGTCCGCAGCGAAGGGCGACATGCCTGCTTTGGTGCGGCGGACGACCGCCAGCAGCAGGTCGGCGTAGGGAATGACCAGGATCGCCGCGGGCAGCAGAAGTGGCAGGACGGTCGGGTACCGGTTGACCGTGTGGCTGTAGTTCCTGAGCACGTTCGGGTCGAGCATCGCCGTGCTGGACAGCGGCACGTAGGCGAGCAGGAGCCCGATGAGCATGGCGCCGGTGTCACCCATGAAGATCCGGGCCGGGTAGAAGTTGTGTGGCAGGAAGCCGAGGCACATCCCGGCCAGCAGCGCGGAGACCACGGCCGGCACGGACTGGGAGTGGATGCCGACGACGTGCGCGAGCCTGTAGGAGTAGACCAGGAACGAGCATGCCGCGATGGCCACGATGCCGGCGGCCAGCCCGTCCAGCCCGTCGATGAAGTTGACCGCGTTGATGGTGACCACGACGAGCAGGATGGTCAGGGTCAGGCCGGCCTGGGGCGGGAGCAGCACGACGCCGCCGCTCGGCTCGGGAACCCAGGACAGCACCACCCCGCTCCAGACCAGGATCGCGCCCGCCGCCACCTGCGCGGCGAGCTTGCTGATCGCGCCCATCCCCCAGCGGTCATCGATGATGCCGGTGATGACGAGGACACCGCCGGCGAGCAGCAGGCCAGGAACGGTCCGCGAGGACTGGAACGCCTCGCGCAGGTAGGTGAGCTGGTCGGCCACGAGCAGGCCCGCCACGAGGCCGGCGTACATGGCCAGTCCGCCGAGCAGCGGGGTCGGCACCACGTGCACGTCGCGGGTCCGCGCGGCATGCATCGCGCGGGTCGCGATGGCACCGCGCCGGACCAGCGGCGTCAGCAGGTACGTGGCTGCGGCGGCGAGCAGCAGCGCGAGGACGTACTCCTTCACGCTAGGTCAGCCCGCCGCGACAAGGTTGCCGGACATCAACAGCCACTTTAGCTCGCCCCCCCAACTAGAGGCCGCGTCTATTCGCCGGCTGGGTCGTTCGCGCCGGCGGAGTCCTTCAGGCGCGCCCCGTCGTGCGCCCCGTCCCCGGTGCCGTCCGCGCCGCCCACGCCGGCCGGGTCTGCCGCGCCAGCGGCGCTGGACGCGGCGGATTCGCTGGCTGGGGCGGGAGAGCCGGGGAGGTCGGGCTTGCCGGGCGCGGCGGGGTCGCCGACCGGGGCGGCCTCGCCGGCGGGTGCGATCCCGCCTGAGACCGCGGGGTCGCCAGAGAGCGCGGGGCCGCCGGAGAGCGCGGGATCGCCGGAGAGCGCGGCACCGGCGGCCGGGGCGGCCCCGCCTGAGACGGCAGGGTCACTGGAGAGCCCAGGCTTACCCGGGGCTGGATCGCTGCCGGCCGGGGGGACACCGGGCAGCCCGCCGGAGCCGTTCACGGAGCCGGACGCGGGCGCCTCCTCGCCGGTGACCAGCGCGGCCACCTCGCGGAGCCGGTCCATCGGGATGGCCCCAGACCGCAGCAGGCGCGGAACCGAACCGGTCAGGTCGATGATGGTGGATGCGACGCCGCCCGGGCAGGGTCCGCCGTCCAGGTACACCGAGACCAGATCGCCGAGCTGCTTGACGGCCTCGTCGGCTGTGGTCGCAGCCGGGTTGCCGGTGATGTTCGCGCTGCTCACAGCCATCGGGCCAGTCTTCTTCAGCAGGTCGAGCGCGACCGCGTGCAGTGGCATCCGCACCGCCACTGTGCCGCGGGTTTCCCCCAGGTCCCAGGACAGCGTGGGGGTGGCCCGGCAGACCAGGGTCAGGCCCCCCGGCCAGAACTGGTCGACGAGGTCCTGGCCGAATGGCCCCATCTCCGCCACGAGCGCGTTCGCGGCACGTACGGTCCCGACCAGCACCGGCGGCGGCATGTTCCGGCCGCGCCCCTTGGCCGCGAGCAGCCTGCTTACCGCCCACGGAGTGAACGCGTCCGCGCCGATGCCGTACACCGTGTCGGTCGGCAGGACGACCAGTTCGCCCTTCTGCACCGCCGTCACGGCCGCAGCGATCCCGGCCTCCCGCTGCTCCGGATCCGAGCAGTCGTAACGTTCGCTCATTACCGCTTATCCCGTCATCCGTCGGCTCGCTCGCCCGGCCACGTGGCGGTGACGAAACGGTCCCGCCGGGCCAGGTCCTTGTGGTTGCGTGTGTCGCGCCAGCCGGCTTCCTCGCAGAACACCCAGTACACCGCGGCGCCCTGGGGCGCGCCGTGCTCGACAGCGACCATGCCTCCCGGACGCAGCAGCCGCCGGGCGGCGCGCTCGACGGCGCGGATCGCATCCAGCCCGTCGGCCCCGCTCCACAAAGCGGCCGGCGGATCGTATTCTCCCACCTCCGGCGGCACCGTTGCGCCCAGTGGGATGTAGGGCGGGTTACTGATCACCAGATCCGCCTTGCCGACCAGCTCACTTAGGGCGCCGGGGGCAGCGACGCCGGGCCGCGCGAAGTGAGCCCCGGTGAGGTCAGACCGGGTGAGGTCAGCCCCGGTGAAGTCAGCCCCGGTGAACTCAGCCCCGGTGAACTCAGCCCCGGTGAAGTCAGCACTGTGCAGTGTCACCCGGCCCCGGGTGTAGGGGGCGGCTGACGCGACGCGGGCAACATTCTTCTCGGTCCAGCCGCGCGCGATCGGGTCAGCTTCCACGGCGTGTGCCCGGGCGCGCGGCACCTCCTGGGCGATGGCCAGCGCGATCGCGCCGGACCCCGTGCCCAGGTCGACGACGACGGGCTCGGCCACGTCCATCTCCCGCAGCCGGTCGATGGCCCAGCCCGTCATCACCTCGGTTTCGGGGCGTGGCACGAATACACCCGGGCCGACCTCGAGCTCCAGGTAGCGGAAGTAGGCCCGCCCCGTGATGTGCTGCAGCGGCTCGCGGGCGGCGCGGCGCCCGATCCCCTCCCAGAAGCGCGCGTCAAACGACGCATCGGGCACAGTGTGCAGCTCGGTCCGGCGCACGCCGTGCACATGCGCCGCGATCAGCTCGGCCTCGGCCCGGGGTGATTCGACCCCGGCCTCGGCGAGCCGGGCCGCGGCGAGCGCGATCTCATCCAGCAATAGGCTCACCCGCACGGCTCCCGTGGCTTACGCGCCGGAGTTCCCGTCGTCGCCAAGCTTCTCAGCCATTTCGGCGTCGGCGAGCGAGTCGATCACCGCATCCAGATCACCGTCGACAACCTGGTCCAGGTTGTAGGCCTTATAGCCGACCCGGTGGTCGGAGATGCGGTTCTCCGGGAAGTTGTAGGTGCGGACCCGCTCGGACCGGTCGACGGTCCGGACCTGGCTGCGGCGCTCGGCCGACGCCTTCTCGTCCGCATCGTGCTGAGCCTGGGCCAGCAGGCGGGCGCGCAGAATCCGCATCGCCTGCTCCTTGTTCTGCAGCTGACTCTTCTCGTTCTGGCAGGACACTACGATCCCGGTCGGGACGTGAGTCAGCCGGACGGCGGAGTCGGTGGTGTTCACGCTCTGGCCGCCGGGCCCGGAGGAGCGGAAGACGTCGGTGCGGACATCATTCGGATCGATGTCGATCTCGACCTGCTCGGCCTCCGGCATGACCAGGACACCAGCGGCCGACGTGTGAATCCGGCCCTGCGACTCGGTGACCGGGACCCGCTGGACGCGGTGCACGCCGCCTTCGTACTTCAGGCGGGCCCAGGCGCCCTGGCCCGGGGCGCCCTTCTTGCCCTTGACCGCGAGGGTCGCGGCCTTGACGCCGCCCAGGCCGGTGATGGTGGAGTCCAGGATCTCGGTGGCCCAGTGGTGGCGCTCGGCGTAACGCTGATACATGCGCAGCAGATCCCCGGCGAACAGCGCGGACTCGTCTCCGCCCTCACCCGCCTTGATCTCCAGGATCACGTCCCGGCCGTCGTTGGGGTCCCGCGGGATGAGCATCCGCCGCAGCTGTTCCTCCAGCTCGGCCTGACGCGCCTTGAGCTGGGCGGCCTCCGCCGCGAACGAGGGATCCTCGGCCGCGAGCTCACGCGCCGCGGCCTCGTCATCCTCGGTCTGCTGCCATTCGCGGTAGGCGTTCACGATCGGGGTCAGCTCGGCGTAGCGCCGGCCGAAGTCGCGGGCCTTGTCGGGGTCGGCGTGCAGGCCAGGATCGGCCAGGGCACGCTCCAGCTCGGCGTGCTCAGACGCCAGCTCACCGAGCCGGTCGAACACAGTACTTCCTCCTGAATCAGGGCGGGCCGCTCGCGGCCCTGCGCCTGCTTGGTCCGCATAAGCGTCGATACCCAGCTACGCACGTTCGGGTCGAGTTCCCGCGGCGACCGCCGGGAACTCAACCCGACCGGGAGGGCTGGGGCGCTGGCGCGCTCGGTGGCGCGCCAGCGGGTAAGGACGCGCGGCTACTTGCTGTTGCTGTTGCCCACGGCCTTCTTGCCGAACCGGCGCTCGAACCGGGCGACGCGGCCACCGGTGTCCAGGATCTTCTGCTTGCCCGTGTAGAACGGGTGGCAGGCCGAGCAGACGTCGGTGTGGATCTCGCCGTTGGCGGCGGTGCTGTGCGTGGTGAAGGTGTTCCCGCAGGAACAGGTCACCGTGGTTTCGACGTACTTGGGGTGGATGTCAGGCTTCACGTTTTCTCCTGCCTCGGGCGGTCGCCGGGTCGCCATAGCCGGGCTCCATCGGGGGCTGGCTGTCGTGGCGTGAACCGGTACCGCGTGGTCGCGGCTTCCTAGTGTGCCAGACGCTTCAACACTACGTGGTCCTCGGTGATTCCCGCCGGGAGCGGGCCGGGGCGGCCGCGCTCCGCCCCCGGTCAGCGTAGGTGACCTGCCGAAGCAACACCGCCACTGCTACCTGCCATACGACGGCACCTACGGCTGCCGCAACTTCTACGGCCCGTCGTCGACACAGCTCGAGTACGACACGGCGGACTACGCGATCGCGTCGCTGGCCAAGGACACCGGCGACACCGCGGACAACACCAAGTTCGCCACCCTCGCCCAGAGCTGGCAGAACACCTTCAACGCCGGGACCGGCTACATGCAGGCCAAGCTGTCCAACGGCCAGTGGCTGCCAGGCTTCACCCCGGGCACCTCGGATGGCTTCGTGGAAGGCACGTCGGCGCAGTACACGCCGTCCTGCCCGGCCGGGCCCGCTCCCCCGGCACACATTGGGGACCACGGCCCGGCTTCCAGTCATGGCAAGCAAAGGGTCAAGAGATTGTAAGGGGACGGGTACATGATCACCGGTGAATGACTGAACCGCCCCGTAACTCTTTTCGTGGTCACCTACAAGGGGACATCCTAGGGATCGGGAGGAAATGGATGCGGTACCCGAAACATCCCTTTTCCCCTGACGAGCCGGCTGCCGACTCGCACGCCGAGTCGCCGGACGACCGTTATGACGTCACACCGGAGGCGGCGCCGGAACGTGGCAGCGGCACTCCTCCGCCGCTGCCACGCCGCACCGGGGACTCGGGATTCCGGCCGCACGAACAGCCGGGCCCGGCGCCGCAGGATTCCTGGCAAGCGGCTGATCCGCAGGGCTCCTGGCCGCTGGCTCCCCGGCCGCAGGCGGAGCCGCTGGACTCCTGGGCCCATGAAGACCCCCAGCTGGCCAGGGCCGCTGCCCCGCCGCAGGACGAGGCCCAGGCTTCCTCGGTTCCGGTAGACCCGCCGGAAGCGGAACGAGCCTGGCCGCTCAGCGCGCCGACGGATGAACCCCAGGAGCCGTGGGCGGAGGGAAATTACCGGCCGACCTGGCCGACGGATGCTCCGGCGGCGGATGAGCCCCTGGAGCGGCCGGTGGCGGGAGACCACCAGCAGGCGTGGTCAGATGGCCCGCCACCGTCGGGTGGCGCCCAGGATCCGTGGGCTTACGCGGACCCGCGGGACTATCGGCCGCCTGAGACGCCGCAGGAGGTAGAGCCCAGGGAGCCGTGGGACTACGGGGATCGGGGAGACTCCTGGCCGGCTGAGGCCGCGGGGCAGGAAAGTTCCGGGGGGCCGTGGGACTACGCCGGCCCGGAGGGAGCCCCGCAGACTGAGACCCCGGCGCAGGGAGAGGCCCAGGAGCCATGGGCGTATGGCGATCCTGAAGGCTCGTGGGACCCGGCCCAGCCTCAGCAGGACTGGGCGCCCGCCCCCCCGGCCCAGGCTGGCCCGGACACCGGCTGGACCGGCCCCGGCGCCCAGCAGGACTGGGCGCCCGCTCCCCCAGCCCAGGCTGACCGGCCGCGGGAGCCCTGGAGGCCGCCCGAACGACCGCCGGTGGCGCCGGACGAGCCCTGGCTGCAGGCCCCGGCGACGCCCAGACGGCGGGCGCGTGGCCGGGCCGAGCGCAAGGCGGCTCGATACCGGGGCGAACCGTCGCGGCCCGAGTCCGCAGCGGCCGAGCCACGGGCCGATCAGGTGGCCGCCGGGAGCGGAGGTTCCGCCGAGCCCGAGGCCGGGCCCGTTCCGGCGTCGATGGGTTTCCAGGATCTGTGGGAATCTTGGGAGCCGCCGCACGACCCAATTGGCTCCGTTTCGGACCGGGTCGTGCGGCCTACCGCCCCCTATCCGGAATTCGTACGGGACGCGGAATACGAGGACGATCTGTGGGAAATCCCGGCCGACCCGGCGGCGGCTGGGTCCGGGAGCGGCGGGCCGCGGCGCGGGGGGCAGCACGCGCGAAGCCTTCGGCGGCCGCGCCGGGGCGGAGGCGTATTCCTGGCTCTGGCCGCCGCGCTGGTCATCGCGGCCGCCGTACCGATCGGCATGCTGGCGGCCAGGACGCTGACGCACCACCGCGACCAGACGCTGACGACGGCCCCGCTGTCGGCGAGCCAGGCCGCCGGGTCAGCCCGCGGCACAGCGACCTTCAGCGCGCTCGCCGGACCGGGCTGTCCCGCCGTAACCAACGCGACCGTGTTCCCCTACCACGCGCCGAACGGGGACGGCTGGCATCCCGCGACCGCCTCCGGGAGCGGGCCGTGCGGCAGCTCCTTCGCATTCAGCTACCTGGCCATGGTCCCCGGCGACCCCGGCGAATGGCATGACGATTACTCCTGGGTCTTCCGCACCGGGATGGCCAATCCGTCGTGCACGTTCAGTCTGTGGATCCCGGCGGCGCTGGAGGCGAACTCGAACGTCTACTACTGGTTCAGCGCCGGCGACACCAACGCGAACGACCGGATCGCTGACTTCACCATCGACCAGGCCACCCACCAGGGCCAGTGGGTGACCCACGGCCCGTTCACGTTCCCCGGCGGCACGGTGCTGATCGAGGCCACCGACCGCGGCGAAGGACTGCCGACGGCGACGGTCGCGGTCGGGCCGGTCCGGCTGAGCTGCTGACCTGGTGGCCTGCTGCGGGATTCTTGTCCAGCCGGGCTCAATGAGGCTTATTCACCGTGGGTGAATTAGCGTCTATCCGGCGTGTTGACGTGAACGGCGGCTCGTTTATCGCGAGAATTGGGTTACCACACTCAAACCTCACAAAAACGAGCCGCCTGATATGTATTCTACCACTGGATTTTCCCGGCAGAATATTGTGGACCTCTGCGCGATGATCCACAGTGAAACGGCCGGTAATAGACGGCTGTGGCCGCCTATCCTAGGACTCTTCAACTGCGTGACCGTGG
>Ga0302235_10000516_pt1 | contig 30550 bp, 27 predicted proteins | sample II_Palsa_N3_3_FD_193577 | JGI IMG/M metagenome (GOLD analysis project Ga0302235, IMG submission 193577) | Peat permafrost microbial communities from Stordalen Mire near Abisko, Sweden - II_Palsa_N3_3 | ecosystem: Environmental > Terrestrial > Soil > Palsa > Peat permafrost | place: Sweden...
CCTGCCCTGCGACCGCGCCGGGCACCGCAGCCCGGGGCATGCAGCACCCGAGCCCGGCATATGGGGCCGGTGGCACCCGCACCCCAGGCAAGACGCGCGATCCCCGCGAGAAATGGCAACGCACCCAAAAGAATGGGCAGAATGTAACATTCATCGAATTCTTGATCGATAGGGCGGATAGTGGTGAGGTTGGTGGTGTTAGTGGGGCGGGTGGGGTAAGGCTGGGAGGCGGTGGCGGAAGGAGGCGGGGCCGGTGGCACGATAGAGGTCACGGAGCAGGCTAACGCGCCGGGTCTTTGGTGCCGTGGCCCTGGAAGAGGACGGCGGTGGACCAGGTACGGACCATCGTGACGGCCGGGGTTTTGTGGCGCAGCCAGCGCAGCACCGACCACAGTGAGGGGCGCAGGCCGGCCAGCTGGAGCAGGACCCCGTGGCGGGCGCACTCGGCGACCAGGAGCTTCCGGTCGACGAACAGCGCCGGATCGTGCAGGCCCGGGGGCGCGGCGCCGGGAATTCGCTCGGCCACGGTGATGACCAGCAGCCGGGCCAGGAAGGTGGCGGCCAGGGTGTCGACGACCAGGACCCCGCCCGGGCGCAGCACCCGGCACGCTTCGGCCACCGCGGCGCGCAGGTCGACGACGTGCTCGAGGATCTCCCCGGCGCAGACGACATCCGCGCTGCCGTCCGCTAGCGGCAGGGCGGTGACGTCACCCTGGACCGCGGCCTCGCCGTGCCCGGCCGCCTGGACCAGGGCGGACCTGGTGAGGTCCACGCCGACCAGCCGGTAGCCGAGCCCGGCGACATGCGGCGCGAGCAAGCCCGCCCCGCAGCCCATGTCCACCAGCACCGCTCCGGGCCGGGTGGCCGGCGGGACCAGCGCCGCGCGGGCCCGGGCCAGCCAGTGCAACATGGCGAACGTCCCGCGGGGATCCCACCACTGACCGGCCAGGTCGTCGTATTGGGCTGGGTCGTTGCGGGCCCTGGGTGGTACTGGCGTCATCCCTTGATCTTGGCATCGCGTAGGTTGGCGCCATGGGCGGGGATAGGCAGAGCGAGGTGGCCGGCGTGCGGCGCACCGGCCCGGCCCTCGCGTTGCTCCGCGCTTCCCACCCGGAGCCGACGGTCATGGTCACCGCCCTGGCGGTGGCGCTCGCCGTGAGCACCGGGCGGGCCGCACCCGGCGTGGTGGCCGTGGGCGCCGCGGTGCTGGCCGGGCAGCTCTCCGTCGGCTGGCACAATGACTGGCTGGATGCTGGCCGCGACGCAGCCTCCGGCCGGCCGGACAAGCCCGTCGCGGCCGGGGACATCTCCCGGCGCACCGTCGCCCGGTGCGCGCTGGCGGCCCTGACCGCCGCCGTGCCGCTATCGTTCGCGTCCGGGTGGCGGGCGGGCCTGGTCCACCTGACGGCGGTGCTCCTGGCCTGGGCCTACAACGTGCGGCTGAAGGCGACCGTGGTGTCTTTCGTCCCGTACGCCGTGGCGTTCCCGCTGCTGGTCGCCTTCGTAACGTTGGGCGGTCCGGCGGCCTCGTGGCCGCCCTGGTGGGCGCTGGCCGCGGCGGCCCTGCTCGGCTGCAGCGCGCACCTGGTCAACGTGGTCCCTGATCTGGCCGACGACCTGGCCACGGGCGTGCGGGGCCTGCCGCACATGCTCGGCCGCCCCCGCAGCGTGGCGGCCACGGTGGTCCTGCTGCTGGCCGCGACCGTGATCGAGTCCTTCGGTCCCGGCCGTCCCGGCTGGGGAGCGGCGGGGGCGATGATCGGCGTGGCCTCGGTCATCACGGCCGGGATCTTCCTGGCCCGGCGGCCCGGATCGCGCTGGCTGTTCCGCGCGGTCCTGCTGGCCGCTGCCATCGACGTCGCCGAGCTCGTCGCCCGCGGCAGCCGCCTGTGACGACCACCCCCCCGCCAGAGGCGGCGGACGTGGCCGTCATCGGCGCCGGCCCGGTCGGACTGCTGCTCGCCCTCCTGCTCGGCCGCCAGGGCTGGCAGGTGGAGGTGCTGGAGCGGCAGGCCACCGCGTACGGGCGGCCCCGTGCCGTCCACCTCGACCATGAGGCCGCCCGCATCCTGCAGAACGCCGGCGTCATGGACGACCTGGCGCCGCAGACCGAGGTCATGGACAGCTACCTGTGGCGCAATGCCGCCGGGACGGCGCTGCTTTGGCTGGACGGCGCCCCAGAGGTCCCGACGGTGTCCGGATGGCCCGCGTCGAGCATGTTCCATCAGCCTGACCTGGAACGGCTGCTGGCCGAGGCGGTCAGCAGGCAGCCAGGCGTACGGGTCAGGACCGGCCATGACGTCCGGGATGTCGTGGCCGGCCCGGTGAGTGGCGCAGTGAGTGGCGCAGCGGCGGGCGAGAGCGTCAGCGTGCAGGCTGACGGCCCCGGCGGCGCCCGCACTCAGGTCCACGCGCGCTGGGTCATCGGCTGTGACGGCGCCGACAGCCGCATCAGGCAGCTGGCGGGCCTGGATGTCACCGACCATCACTACCAGGCCCAGTGGCTGATCGTCGACGTCCGCCCGGCCGAACCGGTCCGCTGGTCGCCGCTGAACATCCAGGTCTGTGACCCGGCCCGGCCGACCACCGCGGTGTCCGGTGGCCCTGGGCGGCGTCGGTTCGAGTTCATGCGGCTGCCGGGCGACCCGCAGGACGGCTTCGACTCACCGTCGACCGCCTGGCGGCTGCTCGAACCCTGGGGCCTGACCCCGGCCAACGCCGTCCTGGAGCGGCACGCGCTTTATACCTTCGGCGCCCGCCTGGTCGACCGATGGCGTCGCGGGCGGCTGCTGGTGGCGGGCGACGCCGCCCACCAGATGCCGCCGTTCGCCGGCCAGGGGCTGTGCTCGGGCCTGCGGGACGCAGCCAACCTGGCCTGGAAGCTCGACCTCGTGCTGGCCGGCCGCGCGCCCGAGACCCTGCTGGACACCTACGGCACCGAGCGAGGATCCCAGGTCCTTCCCGAGATTGACTTCTCCGTCGAGCTTGGGAAGATCATCTGCGTGCTCGACCCGGCCGCGGCCGCGGCCCGGGACCTGGACTTCGCGCCGATCGCTGAGGCGGGGCCCGTACCGCTACCCGATCGGCCGCCGCTCGGCGCCGGCCTGCTGCTTCCCGGCGATCCGCACGCCGGGAAGGTGGCCCTGCAGGCGCCGGTGGGCCGCGACGGATCGCGGTACGGGACCCGCCTCGACGACGCCACAGGCGGCGGCTGGGTCCTGCTCGGCCATGGGGGGGATGGGTCGGACCCGGCCGGCGATCTGCCCGCCGAGCTGGCGCGCTGGTGGGCCTCGCTCGGCGGCCGCTGCTTCCAGCTGGCTCAGGACGGACCGCTGCAGGACAGCACGGGGGCGTACGGCCGGTGGTTCGGCACACTGGAGCGGGACACCGTCCTGATCCGCCCCGATTCCTACCTGTTCGGCACGGCGGCCGGCCCCGGCGCGGCCGCGGGGCTGGTCGACGCGCTGCGCTCCGCTCTGAGCGCAGGCGCGGAGCCAGGAGCAGGGGCAGAAAGCTCTGATGCAGAAAGCTCTGATGCAGAAAGAATCTGATGCGGAAAGAATCTGATGCGGAAAGAAGGAGCGCTTGGTGAGCATCCCGGGCCCGGTTCGCGGCTCTTTCCCTGCGATTACCGGAGCGGCGAGCGCCTGCCCGCCGTCGCGCACGCAGGAACAGCTATGGGACGGCTTCTTCGCCCGGCACTACCAGCAGGACCGCTGGGCCCGGCGGGTGTTCTTCTCGGCCGGGGTCCGGCGTCGGCACTGCGCGGTCGATCCGGTCCTTCAAGACGTGTCCTCCTGGAGCACCGGACGGCGGATGGAGCGCTACCTGGACGAGGCCGTGCCGCTCGCGGCCGACGCGGTGACCAGGGCGCTGGCCGCGGCGGACCTTAGCCCCGGCGAGGTCGGGCTGCTGACCGTGGTCTCCTGCACCGGCTACGCCACGCCCGGCGTCGATCACCAGCTAGCGGCCAAGCTGGGCTTCCCGGCGTCGGTGCAGCGGCTGTTCATCGGCCACATGGGCTGCTACGGGGCGGTGCCAGGGCTCGGCGCGGTCGCCGACTACGTGACGGCCCGCCGCCAGCCCGCCGTGCTGGTGTGCGTGGAACTCTCCAGCCTGCACCTGCAGCCGCCGACCACCGACCTGGAACAGATCGTGGCGCATGCCCTGTTCAGCGACGCGGCCGCCGCCGTGGTGCTGGAGCCCGCGGCGGGGAGCCGGGCCGGTCTTGGGGGTCTTGGGGGTCTTGGGGGTGGTCCAGCGGAAGGTCTGGCCGTCATCGACATCGCCGCGCACACGGTCGCGGACGCCGCTTCGCTGATGACCTGGTCCATCACCGACACCGGATTCCGGATGACCCTGGACCGGCAGGTCCCCGATGTCCTGGCCCGGCATGTCGGCCCGGCTGTCGACGATCTGCTGACCCGCAACGGCCTGCGGCGCGGCGACGTGCAGGCGTGGGCCGTCCATCCCGGCGGCCCCCGCATCCTGGACGTGGTCGCCGACCGGCTGGACCTGGCCGAGGGCGACCTGGACGGGTCCCGCCGGGTCCTGGCCGAGCACGGCAACTGCTCGTCGGCCACCTTGCTGCTGGTGCTCTCCGAACTCCGCCGCCGGGCGCTGCCGCCCGGCGCACCGGTGGTCGCGATGGCCTTCGGGCCCGGCCTGACCCTGTACGCCTGCCTGTTGCGTTGGGCGGAAACCGGCCGCGCGGAGTGAGGGCCTCGGGCACGCGCCACGGCCCGTTCCGAAAAATGAGCTTCTCACCTGGCTGGGGGCGAAAGGCCGCGTTACTGTGTGCGGGTGACGGCACGGCTGACCAGGCGTCCGGGTGGGGCGGTCCGGCTGCGCGCTCTGCTGGAGTCTGGCCAGACCATCGTGGCGCCGGGGGCCTTCGATCCGCTCGCGGCCCGGCTGGTGGAGGAGGCCGGGTTCCCCGCGGTGTACATGACCGGGTTCGGGACCTCGGCCGCGCTGCTCGGACGGCCGGATGTCGGTTTGCTGACGATGACCGAGATGGTCGAGGCCGCCGGGCGGATCGCGGCCTGCGTGGACATCCCGGTGATCGCCGACGCCGACACCGGCTACGGGAATCCGCTGAACGTGATCCGCACCGTCGGGGCCTACGAGGCGGCCGGGGTCGCCGGGATTCACATCGAGGATCAGGTGGCCCCGAAAAAGTGCGGGCACATGGAGGGCAAGCTCGTCATCCCGGCGGAGGAGATGGCGGCGAAGGTCAGGGCCGCGGCCGACGCGCGCACGCAGCCGGAATTCGTGATCATCGCCCGGACCGACGCGCGGGCGGTTGAGGGCCTGGAGCAGGCCCTCGAACGCGGGCGGATGTACCGCGACGCCGGAGCCGACGCGCTGTTCATCGAGGCCGTGGTGACCGAGAAGGAAGCCGAACAGGCCGTCCGGGCGTTCCCCGGGGTGCCGTTGCTCTTCAACTGGGCGGAAGGCGGCAAGACCCCGCCGCTCAGCCTCGACCGCCTGACGGAGCTGGGATACCGGATCGTCATCTTTCCGATCAGCACGCTGCTGGCGGCGACAGCCGCGATGCGCCGGGTGCTGCAGGAGATCGCCCAGGCCGGGACGCCGGCCGCGGCGATGCCCGCACTGCCGACGTTCGGCGAGTTCACTGATTTCATCGGGCTGCCCGAGGTGCGCGAGGCCGAGCAGCGGTACGCCCCGTAACTCCGTCAGGTGCCGGTGAGCCAGACGAAGCTCCACGGCGGCAGCTCGATCCGTCCGGCGCTGATCGTCAGCTCGCCCGTGGTGGAGTGCACGTGTCACGCTCGACCGCGGGACCCAGCTCGGCACGCACGACTCCTTACCGGGGCAGCAGAGGGCCTTTTGCCCGGGACTCTACCGGGCACTCTTGCCGGGGACTTTGCCGGCCATCATCCGGCGCAGCCGCAAGATCTCCGTGTCCCGCGCGTCGAGCACCGGCTCGATGACGTTCATGGCGGCATGGACGGCGGCCTCGAGATCGGAGGCGATGCCATAGCGCAGGAAACTGCGACCCAGCGCCCGCCGGAGCCGCTCGGCCGTGACGGTCAGCAAATCCGCGGCGTCTTTATGCGGCCCGGAGTCCGCGACGGGAAGGCGCGGGCTCGCGCGCCGGGTCCGGGCGGCCGGGCGCACCCGCCGCCCGGCCGCCGGGGTTACGTCAGGCTCAGTGCCGCCGGGCACGGCGAACAGCGGGGTCATTACCCCCGGCTGCGGCCGGGCCGGTGCGGCGGCCGATTTTCCTGCGGTCGGCTCAGGGAGCATTGGCGCGACCTTCCTGGATTGTCTTCACAGCGCTAATGCTCCCTCTTTGCCGCCTTCATATCGTAGATGTCCAGGTCATACGGCGTGTCATGAATACCTCACGGGACGAATTCTCCTCGTCATATAAACCGGCGCAGGGTGGCCTGACGCTGTCCGGAAAGGTCCCGCGCCGTTCTTTCTCCTGCCCTATATATATTCTTTCTCGAGGCTTATATATCGTCGGTGCGTTGTATCGTCGCTTCGCCACTGGCAGAAAGTCCCCGGGCCGTATCGGCGTCGGCGCGGCGCGGCGCGGGAATCCGGGTGATGGCCTTTCGTACGCGGCCCAGCAGGGCGGCTTCTGTGAAGGGCTTTTCCAAGATTTCAAAGGACGGGGAGGCAACGCCGTGGGAGTCCAGGATCGGCTGGGCGTACCCGGACATGAAAAGGGCCGGGACGTCCGGGCGGATAGCGCCGATCCGGGCGGCGACCTCATTGCCGAGCATCTCGGGCATGACCACGTCGGTGAGCAGAAGAGTGATCGGCTGAGCCGGATCGGCGGCCCGCCGCACCGCCTCGGCACCGCTGTCGACCGCGCAGACCTGGTAGCCGTTGCGTGTCAGGATGCGGCTGGTCAGCTGGCGCAGGCTTTCCTCGTCCTCGACGACCAGGATCGTCTCGCCGTGCCCACGTTGATCGTCGGGGGCAGCGGCGGAGGGCAGGTTTGGCTCGGCGTCCTCGTCGGTCGCCGGCAGCAGCACGGTGATCGTGGTGCCCAGGCCCAGTTCCGAGTAAATCTCGATGCTGCCGCCCGCCTGGGTCACGACGCCGTAGACGGTCGCCAGCCCGAGCCCGGTGCCGCGGCCCTTCGGCTTGGTCGAGAAGAACGGCTCGAAGACCCGGTCCGCGGTCGCCCGGTCCATGCCGGTCCCGGTATCAGAGACCCGGAGCCGGGCGTACCGTCCGGGCTTGAGCTCGGGCCGGCGGGTCGCGTAGGCGGCGTCGACCTCGGTATTGCCCGTGTCGATGCTCAGGCGGCCGCCACCTGGCATCGCGTCACGCGCGTTCACCGCCAGGTTCACCAGGACCTGCTCCAGCTGGCTCCGGTCGGCCTTGACCCGCCACAGCGCGGGTTCCGCGGCGATGACCAGTTCGATGTGTTCACCCAGGGTGCGGCGCAGCAGCTGCCCGGCCTCCTTGACCGCCTCGTTGAGGTCGAGGACTTCCGGCCGGTTCACGTCCTCACGGGCGAAGGTGAGGAGCTGGCGGGTCAGCCGGCTCGCCTGCTGCGCGGCCACCCGCACCTGCTCGATGTCCTCGAGGACCGGCTCGAGCCTGGCGTCCGCCGGCGCGAGGGCCTGGACCTGCTCGGCGCTGAAGTCGGCATAACCCTGGATGACGTTAAGCAGGTTGTTGAAGTCGTGCGCGACCCCGCCGACGAGCTGCCCGAGGCTCTCCAGCCGCTGCGACTGCTGCAGCCGCCGCTCGATCCGCTCCTGCTCGGCGATGGCCCGCAGGCGTTCCCGCTCAGCTTCCATGGCGAGCCGCTCAGTGACGTCGCGGATCGCGGCCGTGACCAGCATCCCGCTGTCCGTCTGCAGGCCGCTCAGGGTGATCTCGGCCGGGAACCTGCTGCCATCCTGGCGCAGCCCGGACAGCGTGAACTCGGTGACGTCCGGCTGGGCCCCGGGGTCGGCGAAGTAGCCAGAGCGTGCGGCGGCCAGGGCGGCCCGCGCCTTCTCAGGCACCAGCATCTCCACCGGGCGCCCGATCAGGTCGCCTGCCGCATACCCGAACGTCTGCTCGGCTTGGGTGTTCGCCATCGTGACCAGCCCATCCGGCGCAACGGCGATCATCGCGTCCGGGGCCACCTCGAAGAGGCGCCGGAAACGCTGCTGCGCTTCCCGCTGTTCGGCGAGGGCGGTCACGAGCCTGCTGCGCATCAGCTCCATGTCGCTGCCCAGGTCAGCGAGCTCAGATGGACCTGTCGCCGGGATACGGGTGTCATAGTCTCCGGCGGCGACGGCGTCCGCGCCGCTGCGCAGCGCCCGCAGCGGCCTGAGCACGCTGAACCAGACCGCGATCACGTGGTCAGCGGCGATGGCCGCGAGCAGGATGCATACCGCGATGAGCGCGGCCAGGAGCGTGTGCTGTCCACGGCCGAGCTTGTTGGCGACTGCCTGCTGCGCGTCGGTGATCTGAGCCTGCAGGGCCGCTCCCGCCGAACGGATGGCGAGCACGTACGGCCGGGTATGCCCGATATCGGCCTGTAGCGCCTGCGCGGCCGGGAAATTGCCCCGGCCCGTGGCCGCCAGCTGGGGGCCGGCCACGCCGGCCAGCCAGGCCTGCTCAGCCGCCGCGGTCGCGGTGAGCTGCTTCGTAACCTGCCCGTAGCCGGGCGCCAGCCGGTCGATCCGATCCTGGGTATTCCGGATCTGGGTGGCTTCGTCGTGGAACTGCGCCAGCGAGCCTGAGTGCCCGCTCGTGACGTAATCACGGACCCACGTCTGCTGCGTCTGGTAGAGGCTGAGCAGATCAACCGCGGTGGCGTCGGCTGGCACCAGATGCTGCGACAGCTCGCGACCATCGGCCCGGTTACCGGCCGCCGCGACCAGCGCGCCGCCAAGCGCGCCGGCGCCCAGCACCAAGGCGATCGCGGAGCCGGCGCCCACCCTCAACCGGATGCCGGTTCTCATGCGAAGTACAGCGTGCGCAAGACGAGCATGATGGCCAGGACCGCGAGAACCACAAGAGCCTTTATGAACAGCCCCTTTTCGTAACGAACCGCGTCGGTGATCTCCTGCCGGAAGACCACCTCGGGCCGCGCCTTGACCGCTTCGATCGTCACGTCGGGACCACCATCTTCCCCGTCTTCTCCGTCTTGTCCCACTTCATTTCCGCTCCCCGCAGTTCCTTGACGTAGGAGGCGAACGTGCAGGCGCATAGCAGCGATCCGTATCCCACGATGTAGACGACAAGCGGGCTGAGGAACCGGCCGAATCGGTGCGGCTCGGCCACCTTGGCGAGGTAGGCCGCGGGCATCGACGCGGCGGGCCAGGCGTAGATGAACAGGATGCCCCCGGTCAGCCAAGCGTGGTCAGGAGAAAAATGACTCGCGGCGAACGCGCCGTGGGCCAGGTCGCGAAACAGCGGGGGGACGCAGGTGTACATGACGATGCCCAGGTTCACCACGCCGGGGAACATCATGCCCTGGCGCCAGGTGTGCCGAGCGATCGGCGGGTCGATCAGCAACGCGAAGGCGGTGATGAAGAAATAGGTGGCGGCGTTGGTGATCCACAGGATGTGAAAGGCGCGCCAGGCACCGGCGTAACTGGCGAAGTACAAGGTGACCAGCGAGAACGACGACACGATCATGAAGATCGGCTGCAGGAAGAGGCAGAACCAGAAGACTCCGAAGGTGACGCTGCCGAGGCGGTGCCCCCGGCGCGGCCGGAACCACAATTTGCGGTACCGCTTGGTGACCTGCACATTGCCGCGGGCCCAGCGGAGTCGCTGTTTCCACAGGCCGATGATGGAGCCGGGTTCCTCGGCCCAGACGATGGCGTGCGGCTCGAACACCACCCGGCGGCCGTTCAGCTGGGTCTGGAACGTGGTGAAGGTGTCCTCGGCCAGGGAGGTGGTATCGATCCGGCCCCCCAGGGCGAGCAGGTTCGCCCGCGTGTGCAGCTGCGCGCCGCCGGCCAGGCAGGCGGTCGCGCCGAGCACGTTCTGGCCGCGCCGGGCGGCCTGAGCCGTGATGTACTCGTAGCCGATGAAACGGGTCATGTAGTTGCCAGGGCGGCTGCCCTCCTTGATGTACGCGGTGACGGCGCCCACCCGCGGGTCGGCTAGATGGCGCGTCATCTTGCGCAGCGAGTCGGCCTGGAAGATGACGTCGGCGTCCGTGATCAGGAGCGCCTCCATCCATTCGTCGCCGAGGATGACGGCCAGGCCGTGATTGAGCGTGTGCGCCTTCCCCTGGCCGCCCTTTTCCCGGCGCAGGTGGATCACGCTGCCCGGATACTGGACCTCCTTGGCCGCCGCCACCTGCGGGGTCTCATCCGTGCTCGCGTCGTCGACGAGGTAGACGCGCAGGGCGTCCCGCGGGTACTCAAGCGACATGAGCCGGTCGATCGAGGCCCCGATGACCGCCGCTTCGTTCCAGGCCGGGATCAGGACCGCGGTCCGCGGGAACACCGGCGCGCAGACGTCGTAGTCGTTGCGCCAGAAATGACCGGCGACCAGCAGGAACTGCCAGCTCGCGGCCACCTCGGGGACGGCGCCGAGCATGACCAGGACGATGAGGAACCACTGACCGCCGAGGACAAAGCCATGGCCCACCGTGGTCAGACCCCGGCGGCGCTCACGGTTTGCCGGACCGAGTCGTAAATACCGATGTTCCGGCAATGATGGCTGTCACTGCCGGCTACCAGCGACACGCCCGCGGCCGCCATGGCGGTGACGGTGCGGACCGACGGGCATGACCACTTTTCGTTTACCTCAATCATCGTGCCCGCGTGGGCCACCTGCTTAGCCAGGTGCGTCAGGAGCAGATCCGGGACCATGGCCTCGGTCAGCCCGATCTTGGGCAGGACGCTGAACAGGTGCGCCAGCAGCGACCGGGAACCGGCACCTAGCGAGTTCGCCGTTGCCTCGCATAGCCGCTCGATGGCCTCGGCCGCGGTCATGCCTCCGTAGGAGATCACCGCTCGCACCTCGGCTGGGTGCACGGGGCCGTTATCGGAGGGGAACTGGTGGTCGGCGATCAGCACCAGGTCGATGCCACTTAGGTCCGGTGGCGTGTCGATGTGGCCGGAGGTGTCGAGGATCTTGGCCTCCACGCCGGCCAGGACCCGCAGCCCCGGCTGGTGGCGGTACGCCTCGACGGCGGCAATGAAGTCAGGCACCCAGGCCGTGTCCCGCCGCACGTGATCGACAAGGCACAGTGTGCGGAGCTCGCGGTCCCGGGCCGCCTCGACGTTTTCCGCGAGGGTGCTGGCCCCGTCGGAGAACGTCGAGTGAACGTGAAAGTCCTCATCTAGGGCGACGCTGTGTTTATTGACGACGCTGTGTTTATTGACGACGCTGTGTTTATTGACGACGCGGAGGTTCTCGACGACGCGGAGGTTCTCGACGGAGTTCATGCCGGGCTTGGCTCCAGGGTCAGCCCGACGCTGGAGATGTCGGCGGGATCCAGGAAGAGCTCGTCGAGGAAGCGGACCACGGCCCGCTCGCGGAACTCGATCGTCGCCGGAAGCGGCCGCCCGAGCAGGGCAGCGAGCGCGAGCCTGGGCATGTCGACACCGCTGGCGATGGTGAGCCCTAGCGTGCCCGGCATCCTGGGATTCACCTCGAGCAGCGCGGGTGAGCCGTGACGGTCACGTTTGCACTGCACGTTGGCGACGAAGGTGATACCGGTCGCCTGGGCGACGGCCCGCCCGAACTGCTCGACCTCGGGGTCGTGAACGGTCAGGCCACCCACCGACACACCAGAATCGACCCGGGCCCGAAGGCGCGGGACGGACGCGATCACATGTCCTGCCGCGTCGGCGAGGACATCGACGGAGTACTCCTCGCCGGGCAAGAACTCCTGGACGATCAGGCTCGGTGAGCGATCAAGCGCGGCCAGTTCGGCGGCGGCGGCCACCGTAATGATGCCGCGGGATCCGCTCCCCTCCCGCGGCTTGACTATGAGGGGATAGGTCCAGCTCGCCGGATCAACGGAAGGCCCGAACAGCTCGGTGCGAGGGACCTGAACGACACCGGCGCAGTGCTCGGCCAGCGCGAGTTTGTCCAAGATGACGTCCAGCGCGGCGGCGGGCGCCAGGAGCAAGCCGATGCCTGCGGCCGTGAACGTCTCCCACGCGTGGGCCAGTGGCCGCAGCTCGCTGTCGAGGGTCGGCAGGACCACGTCCACACCCAGCGCGAGGCACCGGGTCAGCAGCGCATCCGCGAAGCCCGGAGCCGCGCCCGCCGGGATGAGGGTCCGCGCCCAGGGCGGAACCAGGTACAGCCCGGCCGCCCAGGGATCCATGTCCGCGGCGAGGAGCTGCACCGATTCATCGGCGCGCAGCGACTTCATCGCGGCGATCGCGGCGGGACCGCCCGCGCCCGTGACCAGGACGCGCAGTGCCGCCGTCACGGCGTCACCAGCGAATGGCTGCCGGCGGAGCGGGCCGGCAGGCCGCCCGCGCGGTCGCGGATGACCTCGAACGGCTCGGCGTGGCTGCCGCCGCAGTACCGGGACCAGTAGCGGGCCGTCGAGGTGATCAGCTCGGGTTCGAGGTAATCACGCACGCCGACCTGAGAACCGAACGTGTCGATGGCCTTCAGCTTGCCGCCGATCTGATCATCGATCGTCACGAAGTGGATCGGCCGGTAGTCGACGGTGGCCGACGGAGACTGGAAGCAGTAGACACGGCCCACCCGCCGGGCGGCGACCATGGCCGCACTATGGGTGTTGCGATGATCTTGGTGGACGTCGTGAATGGAGTGCGTGTAGACGATCGTCGGCTGGACTTCCGCGATGACCCGGTCGATGACGCCGATGGTCGGGTTGCCCTCCGCGATGAGGGTGTCCTGCAGGTCATCCAGGAACAGCCGGGCGCCGATGATATCGGCGGCCGCCTGCGACTCGCGGGCCCGCTGCGCCTGGTCGCCTCCGTGTGCGCCGCGCGAAAGGGTCAAGATCGCCACCGTGTGGCCGACCGCCTTGTGGGCCAGCAGCGTGCCCGCCGCGCCGATCTCGACGTCGTCGGGATGGGCCCCGATGGCCAGTACCGTCTCCCGGCCCGCGGCCCGTGCGACCCGGCCCGCCTCGATAAGCTCGGTCGCCTTGGCGACCAGCTCCTGCGCACCGATGGGCTTCTGCAGGAATTCGGCGGCCGCGCAGCGCAGCGCCGAGACCGCGTAGTCGACCGTCGGGTTCCCGGTCAGCACGGCGACCGGCAAGTCGGGCGCCAGCTGGCGGACTCGCTCCAGGAGTTCGAGCCCGGTCATGCCCGGCATCTCGATGTCGGTGATGAGCAGATCCCACTGCTCGGTCTCGATGCAGCGCAACGCGCCGACCGAGTCGAGCTCGTGAGTGACGTCAAAACCACGCGTACGCAGCACCCGCGTCAGGTACCCGCCGAGAGCGGGATCGTCGTCGATCAGCAGTATGCGTCTGGGCTGCTGGTCACCCTCGCTAGCATCCATGAGGCCCCCGTTCACCGCCCCGACCCCTGTCGACCGTTCCCCATTTTGCGGTCAACAATGAGTAGTGAGGCGATTCCTATCTGTTATTAACCAAGATAGCAGCCTTGCTGGGAGTTAGCCGATCTGTCCCTTGCGCCAGACGAGCGACTCCCAGGGCCGCAGTTCCAGGTCGGGCAGCGAGCGGAGCGGGGCGTCGGGGAGGTTGGCCAGGACGACCGGGGCGGCGGCCCAGCCGCTGTCCAGCGGCAGAGATGCCTTGACCGCGCCCGAGGAGAAGTTCGCGGCGACCAGCAGCTCGGCCCCGGGACCGCGGCGCAGGAAGGCCCAGATCGCCGGGTGATCTCCAAGCAGCAGCGCGAAGTCGCCGTCGGTGACCACGGAATCGGCGTGGCGCAAGGCGATGAGCTGGCGGTAGTGCTCGAACACCGAGGCGGGGTCACCGACCTCGGCAGCCGCATTGACCTGGTCATAGTCGGGGTTGACGGCAATCCAGGGGGTGCCGGTGGTAAACCCGGCGCTTTGCGAGGCGTCCCACTGAACCGGGGTCCGGCCCTGGTCACGGCTCATCCGGGCCATCGCAAGCAGGAGGGCGGGCAGGTCGGCACCGGCGCGGGCGGCCGCTTCGGCATAGAAGTTGAGCGCCTGGATGTCCCGGTAGTCGCCGATGGCGGCGAACGGCGCGTTGGCCATCCCCAGCTCGTCGCCCTGGTACACGTACGGCGTGCCCTGGTGCAGGTGCAGGACGGTAGCCAGCGTCTTGGCCGAGGCCACCCGGTGCTCGCCGTCGTCGCCGAACCGCGACAGCGACCGCGGCTGATCGTGGTTGCCGAAGTACAGCGAGTTCCAGCCGCGCCCGGCCAGGCCCGTCTGCCAGGCGGCCATCGACGCCTTCAGGGCGGGGAGCTTCAGCGGGCGCAGGTCGTATTTGTGAGCCCCTTGATCCAGCCGCACGTGCTCGAACTGGAACACCATGTCGAGCTCGTGACGTTCGGGGTCGGTGAACAACACCGCCTCGTGGACGGTAACACCCGGCATCTCGCCGACGGTGAGCACATGCGCGTCGCGGCCGGCGAAGACCTCGCGGAACATCTCCTTGAGGAACTCGTGGTTGCGCGGACCGCAGATGAAGTGCGCCTCACCAGGCCCGTAGAGCGAGCCGGGCCGCGGCTCGGTGTCCGGCAGCGAGGTGTCCTTGCTGATCATGTTGATGACGTCCATCCGGAACCCGTCGACACCGCGGTCCAGCCACCACCGCATCATGGCGAAGACCGCCTGGCGGACCTCGGGATTCTCCCAGTTAAGGTCGGGCTGCTTAGGCGAGAAGATATGCATGTAGTACTGGCCGGTCGCCTCGTCGAAGGCCCAGGCCGGACCGGAGAAATGCGACTCCCAGTTGGTCGGCTCCGCCCCGGGCGTCCCCGGGTCGGTGCCCGGGCGCGCGTCGCGCCACCAGTACCAGTCCCGCTTGGGGTTATCCCGGCTGGAGCGGGACTCGATGAACCACGGATGTTCGTCGGAGGTGTGGTTTACCACCAGGTCCATGACCAGCCGCATGCCGCGGGCGTGCAGTTCGGCGACGAGCTCGCCGGCGTCAGCCAGCGTCCCGAACAACGGGTCGATGTCGGTGTAGTCGCTGATGTCATAGCCGTTGTCGTCCATCGGCGACCGGTAGACCGGGCTCATCCAGATGACGTCGACACCCAGGCGCTCGAGGTAATCCAGGCGGGCCAGCACCCCCCGCAGGTCGCCGATGCCGTCCCCATCGGAATCGGCGAAGCTTCTCGGGTACACCTGGTAGACGACCCATCGCCGCCACTCGTCGTCGCGCTCTTGGCTCATGCGTGTCAGTATGACGGCATGGTAAATCCGCGTGCGGGACAGCCCGCTGCCGCTGAAGACCTGGTGGACGTCGCGAAGCTCGTGACCGCCTACTATGCGGTGCATCCCGATCCTGGTGATGCCGCGCAACGGGTGTCGTTCGGCACGTCCGGCCATCGCGGATCGGCCTTCACCGCGACGTTCAATGAGGATCACATCCTGGCCACCACGCAGGCCATCTGCGAGTACCGGACTAGCCAGGGCATCGACGGACCGCTCTACCTGGGCGCGGACACGCACGCGCTGTCCGAGCCAGCCCAGGTCAGCGCGCTCGAAGTGCTCGCAGCCAACGGGGTGCGGGTCATGGTCGACGCCCGCGGCGGGTATACGCCCACGCCGGCGGTGTCCCGCGCGATCCTGGCGCACAACGGGTCAGGTCCGGGAGCCCGAGGATCCCGCGCCGACGGGATCGTGGTCACCCCGTCGCACAACCCTCCGCCGGACGGCGGTTTCAAGTACAACCCGCCCGACGGCGGTCCGGCCGGCACCGACATCACCACGCAAATCCAGGACCGGGCGAACGAGCTGCTGGCCAGCGGGCTGAAGGCGGTCCGGCGGATTCCGTACGCGCGGGCGGCCGCGGCCGATACCACCGGCAAGTTCGACTTCCTCGGCAGCTACGTGTCGGCGCTGGGACAGGTGGTGGACCTGGCCGCGATCAAGGCGGCCGGGGTGCGCATCGGCGCGGACCCGCTCGGCGGCGCCAGCGTGGCCTACTGGGGCGAGATCGGCGAGCGTTACGGCCTGGACCTGACCGTGGTCAACCCCAACGTGGACGCCACGTTCCGGTTCATGACGCTGGACTGGGACGGCAAGATCCGGATGGACTGCTCGTCACCGTTCGCCATGGCCAGCCTGATCGCCCGCTCCCGCGAGTTCGCGATCGCGACCGGGAACGACACCGACTCCGACCGGCACGGCATCGTCACCCCCGACGGGGGCCTGATGAACCCCAACCACTACCTCGCGGTCGCCATCGACTACCTCTACCGGCAACGGGACGGCTGGCCGGCCGACGCCGCCGTGGGCAAGACACTGGTCAGCTCCTCGATGATCGACCGGGTGGCCGAGGGCCTGGACCGGGCCCTGCTCGAGGTCCCGGTCGGCTTCAAGTGGTTCGTGCCGGGGCTGCTTGACGGTTCGGTGGCCTTCGGCGGTGAGGAAAGCGCCGGGGCGTCGTTCCTGCAGCGCGACGGCTCGGTCTGGACCACCGATAAGGACGGGATCATCCTCGCCCTGCTCGCCTCCGAGATCACCGCCGTGACCGGGCACTCGCCCTCGCAGCTCTACCTTGGCCTGACCGACCGCTACGGGACGCCCGCCTACGCGCGCATCGACACCGCGGCGACCAGGGAGCAGAAGGCGGCGCTGGCCAAGCTCTCCCCCGCCCAGGTCTCCGCGAGTGAGCTCGCGGGCGAGAAGATCATCGCAGCGCTGACCACCGCGCCGGGCAACGACGCCCCGATCGGCGGGCTCAAGGTGGTCGCCGCCTCCGGCTGGTTCGCGGCCCGGCCGTCGGGCACCGAAGACGTCTACAAGCTGTACGCCGAGTCGTTCCGCGGCCCGGAGCATCTCGCCGCGATCCAGGAGCAGGCACGGGAGATCGTCGCCGCGGCCATCGGCTAAGGGTCGGGGGTCAGACCGTGAGGGCGACGCCCTGCCCTTCGAGCGCGGGCAGCGTTTCGTCGTCGAACCACACCCCGCCCTCGGCGAGGTAGCGGAAATGCAGGGTGGTGCCGGCCTGGACGGTCACCGCGGCGCTCCGGGTCCGGTTGGCGCGCCGCCGCAGCGGGTGCGCGAACGGATTCCAGTCGTTGAAGCTGCCGACCACGGACACGGCACCGGCAGGCTCATCAGCCGGCAGCGCGAAGGTGACACGGATACTGCCGTCGCGCCCGGGCCTGGTTGCCTTGATCATCTGATCTCTCCACTCCAGAGGTCAATAACCAGTTCGGGCTCATTATCTCCAAATCGCGGACGCGGTCGCTGGTATTGCCCAGATCGGGCCGGCGTGTCGTGATGTGGCGGGTTATCAGCGCAGTCTGCGCAGGAACGGGTCCCGCGGCCGGAAGGGCGCCAGCTTGATCCGGGCGGCCGCGACGACAGCCCGGTCCGGCCGGGCGATGACCGGATCGAGGTCGAGGCCGGCGACCTCGGGCAGGTCGTCGGCGAGCCGGGAAACCCGCAGCAGCAGGTCGCGCAGCGCCCCGAGGTCAGCCGCCGGACGGCCGTCGCCGCCGGAAAGCAGCGGCGCGGAGCGGACCGATCGGATCAGCTTGTCCGCGTCGGTGTCGGTCAGCGGCGTGAGCCGACCCGAGGAGTCCGCGAACACCTCGGAGGTTCTTGGGTCCACCGCGCCGAGCCCGAACATCACCAGCGGGCCGAAGGTAGCGTCGGCGGCCACCCGGACGATCACCTCGATGCCGTCCGCTCGTGCCGCGATCTCGGTGAGGTCGCCTTCGCCGCCTGCGAGCGGTATCCCGTAGCAGCGCAGCAGGTCGGCCGTCTGATGGGGGGCCAGCCAGCCGCCCTGCGGCGCCTGGTGGAGAAACTCGCGTGTGAGCGCGCGGGCATTCGCCGTCTTGATGTCGGGGAAGTCGTGGACCCGGCCGCGCGGCTCGGCCCGCCAGGCCCCGTAGGTGGCGGCGCGGGCCAGCGCAGCCACCGCGGCCTCCGGGTAACCGTAGGCCGGCACCTGCCCGGCGGCGGGCCGCGGCAGCAGCCGGACAGATTCTGGCTGGTTGAGCAGCACGGCGGCCAGCGGGACGCCCACGTCAGCCTCCTGGATGGCCTGGACCAGGTCGCCGGTAGCGCCGGTCGGCAGGACGAGCGCGATAATCGCGTCCACCTCGCCCTCGGCCGCGAGCAACTCCAGGCACTGGCGGAAATCCTCGCCGCACACGGTGGCCGTCATGTCGATGGGGCGGCGGTAGACGGTCAGGCCCCGGTCGGTGCAGGCGTCGGCGGTCAGCAGCCCCGCGCTGCCCACGTTGGACACGATCGCGACCGTGCGCCCGGCCGGAACCGGCTGGGTGGCCAGCAGCGCGGTGGCCTCGATCAGCTCGCCGTACGCCCGCGTGGTGATGACCCCGGCCTGCTCGAACAGTGCTTCGCGGCTGACCAGGGGCGCCGCCGAATCGATGCCCGGGTGCTGGCCGGCCGCCGAACGGCCGGCCAGCACGGTGAGAACCGGCATGGCCGCACCAACCCGGCGGGCCGTGCGGGCGAACTTACGCGGGTTACCGAACGACTCGATGTACAGCACGGCGACCTTGGTCACCCCGTCGTGCTCCCACCACAGCAGCAGGTCGTTACTTGACACGTCCAGCTTCGGGCCGACCGAGGCGAACGAGGATATCCCGACGCCGAGCTGAGACAGCTGATCCACCAGGGCAAACCCCAGCCCGCCGGACTGCATCACCAGCCCGGCCACCCCGGGCCGCGGCGGGCTGGCGGCGAACGTCGCGTTGAGCCCGATGCCGGGCACCGCCACGCCGAAGCCGTCGGGGCCGACCAGCCGCATGCCATGGCGGCGGCACACCGCGAGCAGGACGCCGCAGGCGGTGGCGTCCAGCCCCGAGGTGATCACCACCAGGGACCGCACCCCGCGCTGGCCGCACTGCTCCGCGACCTCAAGCACCGCCCCGGCGGGCACGGCGATCACCGCCAGATCGACCGGCTCGGGCAGGTCGAGAACCGAGGCCAGGCGCTGACCGGCGCCGAACTGGCCGGCCTGAGGGTTCACCGCGTACAGGCGGCCTGCGTACCCGCCGGCCGCGATGTTATCCAGGATCGCCCGGCCCGCGGTGCCCTTGCGCCGGCTCGCGCCGACCACCACCACCGACTCTGGCGCGAACACGTGCCGCAGGCTGGCGGCCTCGGCACTGCGCTCCCGTTCGGCCACGACGGTCAGGTAGTCGTCCAGAGCGGTCCAGGAGTCATCGCCGGGCAGCGGAAAAGTCAGCTCGTAGACGCCGTCCGCGTAACGACGGTCCACCGGCAGGCCGGCGTCGGCGAAGACGTTAAGCATCGCCCGGTTCTCGGTCAGGGTCTGCGCGGTGAACGCCGTGATCTGCTGGCCCCGGGCCCAGGAGACCAGGTGCTCGAGCAGCAAGGTGGCGATGCCCCGGTGGTGCATGTGGTCGGCCACCGCGAACGCGACCTCCGCGGTGCCGGACTTGGTAACCACGGCCGTGTAGCTGGCGCAGCCGACCACCTCACCGCCGGAGACCGCCAGCAGGGCCACGTTGCCCGGCGTGGGGTAACGGCAGATCCGCCGCGCCTCCAGCTCGGCCGCCAACCGGCTGATATTGAAGAAGCGCATATAGGTGTTATCACGGGACATCGCCTCGTGCATGGCCTTGACCGCGTCGAAGTCGTCCGGGGTGGCCGGGCGGATCTGGACCGTCGTTCCGTCGGCCAGCAGCGCGTACACCTGGTTCGCTTGCTTCGCCTCACTCACCCTTCCAGTCTGCCCGCTACCCTCTCGCAACAGGACAGCGGAGTGGCATCTTTACGCGCGTAGGCGAGTCGACGTACGGTCGGAAGGGTTCATTCGCAGCGTCCCAGTTCCTCGCGCAATCTAGGAGGTCATGAAGTGACCGACCAGGAGACGGCGTGGCAGGCCGCGGAGTCGGCGGCGGCGGTGCTCGGTCCCGAAGCCGGGGTGCTGGCCTCGGCGGATGCAGCGGGTCTCGGCGCGTCCACCTTCGCGGTGCTGCGCCGGGCCGCCATGAAGCCCGGTGCCACCGCGGCGGCGACGCTGCGGTACTGGACCAGCATGGCGATGGCCGGTCCGGTGGCCACGGCCCGCTGGCTGGGCGTCGAGATGCCGCCACCGGTCCCCGTCCCGGAGGGCGACAAGCGGTTCGCCGACCCGACCTGGACAGATAATCCGGCGTTCTTCGCCGTCCGGCAGGCTCATCTGGCCGCGTCGCGGCTGGTGAACGACCTGCTCGCGGCCGGGGCAGGGGACGCCATCGACGACGCCAAGGCCGCGGTCGCCACCGGTTTCCTGCTCGACGCGCTGGCGCCGACGAACTTCCTGCTCACCAACCCGGCCGCACTCAAGCGGGCGCTGGAAACCGCCGGCGTCAGCGTGGCCGCCGGGGCTGGCCACTTCGTCGACGACCTGCTCAACAACGGCGGCCGGCCGCGCCAGGTGGACACCCGGTCGTTCCGGCTCGGTGAGAACCTCGCCGCCACCCCCGGCAAGATCGTGTTCAGGAACGACCTGATGGAGCTGATCCAGTACGCGCCGCAGACGCCGAAGGTCCGCGCGGTCCCGGTCCTGGCCAGCCCGCCGTGGATCAACAAGTACTACGTCATGGACCTCGCGCCCGGGCGCAGCTTCCTGGAGTGGGCTGTGCAGCACGAGCGGACGGTCTTCGCGATCTCCTACCGCAACCCGGACTCCTCGATGCGCGGCGTCACCCTGGATGACTACCTCATCAACGGACCGCGGGAAGCGCTCGACGTCATCGGGGACATCACCGGGGCGCCCAAGATCGACATCATCGGGCTATGCCTCGGCGGGGCGCTGACCTCGATGCTGGCCGCCTACCTCGCCGAGAAGGGCGACGACAGGATCGGCTCGATCACGCTGCTCAATACCCTGCTCGACTACAGCGAGCCGGGGGTACTCGGCACCTTCACCGACGAGAAGACCGTGGCCCGGCTGGAACGGAAGATGGCAGCCGAGGGCGTGCTTGAGGGCAGCCAGATGGCCGGTACGTTCGACATCCTGCGCGCCAACGACCTGATCTTCAACTACGTGGTAACAAACTGGCTGATGGGCCGGGAACCGCCCGCCTTCGACATCCTGGCCTGGAACGGGGATAGCACCCGGATGCCGGCCGCCATGCACTCTTTCTACCTGCGCAGCCTGTACATGCGCAACGAACTGGCCCGCGGCGAGCTCGAACTGGTCGGCCAGAGGCTGTCGCTGTCCGCGGTAACGAACGACACCTACGTGGTCGGCGCGATCAACGACCACATCGTGCCGTGGCACGCGTCCTACAAGACCGGTGGGCTCATCGGCGGCACGGTCCGCTACGTGCTGTCGAGCGGCGGGCATATCGCCGGAATCGTCAACCCGCCCGGCCCGAAGGCCTGGTACGAGGCGGCCGACTGCGCCGGCGCCGGCCCCGAAGCGTGGCGCCGCGAGAATAGCAAGCACAAGGGCTCGTGGTGGGAGGACTGGACCGCGTGGTCCGACGCGCGGGCAGGTGAGCTGGTCAAACCGCCCCCGATGGGCAGCAAGCAGCACCGGGCCGTCGCCGACGCCCCCGGCGACTACGTGCTCGGCTGACTTCAGCCTGTCGTTGACCGCGAGTCCGGGATCGTCACGGCCAGGCCGGCCAGCAGGCCGCCGTCCACCCGGATGTCCTCCCCGGTGACGAAGCTGGCCCGGGGGCTGGCCAGGAAGGCGACGAGCTCGGCGACTTCGCCGGGATGCGCCACGCGGCCGAGAGGATGGGAGCGCCCCCAGTCGTCGATGGTGCGCTGCGTCCCCGGCTCGCTGCCGTCGCTGAAGAACCGGGCTGACGCGCGGAGCATGGGAGTGTCGACCGAACCCGGGCAGACCGTGTTTACCCGTACCCCGTGCGGAGCTTCGTCGATGGCCATCGCTCTGACCATGGCGTTGAGCGCCCCCTTGGTCGCCGAGTAGGCCACGACCCCGCCCTGGGCCGCGTACGACTGGACCGAGGAGACCACTACCACCGCTCCCCGGGCGCTGCGCCGCAGTTCGGGCAGCGCGGCCTTCGCGGCCAGGAAGACGCCCTTGACGTTGACCGCGAAGACCTCATCCCAGGTGGCTTCGTCGGTTTCGGTGACCGTGCCGTACCGCTGGATCCCGGCGCACGTCACCAGCGTGTCCAGCGACCCGAACGCCTCGACCGCGACCCGCACCGCCGCCAGCATCGCCTCGCCGTCGCGGACGTCCGCGACGGCCGGCAGAGCCGTGCCCCCCGCGGCGGCGATCGCCGCCGTGACCACCCGGGCCTGCCCGGCGTCGGCCGAGTTCACCACGACGCGGGCGCCCCTGGACGCGAGCAGTTCGGCGACGGCCCGGCCGATGCCACTGGAGCCGCCGGTCACCAGGGCCACGCTGCCGGTGTGGTCGTTCACCTGTTGTGGTCCCTTCGCTTGTGTTCCCGTCGTGGGCGGATTACGGTCCGATCAGCACGTTCGCCTGCCCGAGGAGCTGTCACGGTGTCACCGATCAACCACCAGGTGCGGCTGGCTGCCCGCCCGTCCGGGTTGCCTAAGCCTGATGACTGGGAGTACACCAGTGAAACCGTACCGGAGCCGGGCCCCGGGCAGTTCGTGGTGGAGATCTCGCACCTGTCCATCGACCCGGCGATGCGCGGATGGATGAACGCGGGCGCCTCCTACATCCCGCCGGTCGAGGTCGGCGCGGTCATGCGGGCCGGGGCGGTCGGCCTCGTCACCGCGTCCGAGCATCCGGGCTTCGCCGTGGGCGACTACGTCTACGGCGGCTTCGGGGTTCAGGAATACGCCCTGTCGGACGGCCGGGGCGTCATCAAGATCGACACCTCGCTGGCCGGGCCGGCGACGTACCTGGGGACGCTGGGGATGACCGGCTTGACCGCCTACTTCGGCCTGCTGGACGTCGGCCGGATCCAGCCGGGAGACACGGTGGTTATCTCCGGTGCCGGCGGTGCGGTGGGCAGCGTGGCCGGCCAGATCGCCAAGATCAAGGGCTGCCGGGTCATCGGCATCGCGGGCGGGACCGATAAGTGCCAGGCGGTGACGCAGGAGTTCGGCTTCGACGCGGCGATCGACTACCGGACGCAAGACGTGCGGAAAGCATTGCGTGAGCATGCGCCGGGCGGCGTCGACGTCTACTTCGACAACGTGGGCGGCGAGATCCTGGACGCCGTCCTGACCCGGCTGGCGCGGGGAGCCAGGATCGTCATCTGCGGCGCGGTCTCGCAGTACAACGAGACCACGGTCCGGGGCCCGGCCAACTACCTGATGCTGCTGGTGGCGCGGGCCACCATGGCCGGCATGGTGATCTTCGACTACGAGGACAGGTTCCCGGCGGCCATGGCCGAGCTGGCCGGCTGGCTCCGGGCCGGGCAGCTCGTCTCGCGTGAGCACGTGGTCCGCGGCACTGTCGGCGACTTCCACGAGGTGCTGCTCATGCTCTTCGACGGGGCGAACACCGGAAAGCTGGTCCTTGCTCTGGAAAAGAGCTGAGGCCAAGCCCGAGGAGCAGAGCCTCGATCAGGGTGATCGCGCGGTCGATGTCGGGAGCGCGGTCGATGTCGGGAGCGCGGGCGGCGATCACGTCGGCGTACAGGAAACCCTCGCTGAGGCGCACGATCGCGTAGGCCAGCGTCGGGGTGTCCAGGCTCGCGTCGAAGGAGCCGCGGCGACGTTCGAGATCGATGAGGTTCTCCAGCGCGCCGACCGTGCCCGCGTGCACCGCGCTGCCGGTACCGGTCAGGAGGCGCAGCGCGGTTTCCGGATCGGACTCCAGGAACGCCCGCAGCGGACGGTCGGTGCTGATGCCGTGCAGCACTCCGCCGATCACCGCGATGAGCCGCCCCGTCCCGGCCAGTTCGGTACTGGCCCGCACCTGATCATCCAGCAGCCTGCGGGCCCGCCACCAGAGCAAGTCGTCGAGCAGCCGTTCCCGGTTGCCGGCCCGCCGGTACAACGTCGCGCGGGCCACACCGAGGCGCCTGGCCAGGGAGCGCATGTCGAGCCGCTGTCCCGACACGAAGGCATCGACCGCCACCGCGAAGATCTCGGCCGGGACCCGGTCCGGCACCGCGGTTCCCCCGGGGAGGACCGTGCGGGCGTCTCCGTCACTGTTTCGGGAGGCCTTGCCAGAGCCCTGCGGTACTGATCTCATCAGCCAGCCGCGCCTGTGTCCGCGGCGCGGGTAGTGGCGGTGCGTTTCCCGGCGGCCTTGGCCAGTGATCCGAGCTCGTCGACCAGGTAGCCGGCCAGGACATCGATGTCGGGGACGAGCTCGCGGCAGCTGACCAGCCCGAAGTGCAGCTGGCCGAGGTAGCCCACCAGGGTGATGTTCAGACCCTGGCCGTCGGTGACCACCGACACCGGGTAGTGGGCGATGAGCCTGGCTCCGGCGAGATAGACCGGCACGTTCGGGCCGGGGACATTCGAGATCGTGATGTTGAACGGCGGTAGCCGGTGCAGCAAGCCGGTGGCGAAGACCACCCGGGCCGCCCGGGCCGTCAGGGCCGGCGGGGCGAAGTCACTGATCTGATCCACCAGGCCCTGCGGGATCGCCGCCTGCTGGGCTTTCGCGGCTTTCGTCGCGGCGTGCACGATCTCCAGCCGGAGGCCGGGATCGGCGACGGTGGTGGGCAGCGTGGCCAGCATCGCCGACACCTTGTTGCCCAGCGCTCCGGCGGCAGCCGGGTCACGCACCGACACCGGGATCATCGCGACCAGCGGCTGGGCCGGCAGCGCGTCGTGATCAGCGAGCCATCGCCGCAGGGCGCCCGCGCACATCGCCATCACGACATCGTTGACCGAGACAGCGAAGGCGTTCTTCACCGCCTTGACGGTGTCCAGGTCGACGCTGCGGAACGCGATCCGGCGATGCGGCGTGATCGGCTTGTTGAACGGGGTCGCGGGGGCGCGTCCCGGCCTGGTGGCGATGATCCCGCCGTCGCCGCGGTTCAGCCCGAGCATGCTGCCGACCAGCGTGTTCACCGCCGGAGCCAGGGTCGGAAGCACCCTGACCAGTTCGTTGGTGATGCGCACCGTCTGGACCGGGCGCCAGGCCAGCTTCGCGGCCGCGACCGCCGCCAGTGTCGGCAGGCTCGGCGGCTTGGCGGGCGCGAACGGCTCGACGGCGGGCAGGTCACGGCCCGTCGGGGCGAGATCAAGCAGAACGGTCAGTAGCTCAGCCCCGGACGCACCGTCGATCGCGGCGTGGTGGATCTTGGTGTAGACCGCGGCGCGCCGCCTGGCCAGCCCGGTGATCAGGTAGATCTCCCACAGCGGGCGGCTGCGGTCCAGCGGCCGGGCGTGCAGCCTGCTGACCTGTTCGGTCAGCTGCGCGTCCGATCCCGGCCGCGGCAGCGCGACCTCGCGGACGTGGTACTCGATGTCGAAGTCGGCGTCGTCGATCCAGTAGGGCTGATCCAGGCCCAGCGGTACCTGCAGCAGCTTGCGCCGCAGCACGGGCACGAGCGGGATCCGCTCGGCCAGCACCTCGATCAGCCGGGCCAGGGTCAGCGGCCTGGGCGCGCCGCTCGGATCCAGCAGGCACAACCCGCCGACATGACCGGTGGTGGTGGCCGTTTCAAGGGCGAGGAAGGAGGCATCCAGACCGGTGAGTTGCTGCATCTGAGTTGCTCCAGTCCGTGCGGTCAGCCGTTCAGCGTACGGTCAGGGTGAAATGCCTGTCCAGCCAGTCGGTGAGCACGCCGAGGACCTGACCGGGCATTTCGAGCTGCGGCGTATGCCCGACCCCGGCGAGGATAGCGCTTTCCCAGCTGGGATTGCGGGCCGCGGCCTGGCGGACGGCGGCCACCGGCACCAGCCGGTCGGCGGTACCGCCGATGAGCAGCACCGGGACGCCCACCGCGGCCATCGTCGCGAAGTAGCGCCGCGGGCGGCCGACCACCCGCATCAGGGACCGGGCCGCCGCCAGGAGCGATTCGTCGCGGTGCGGGGCCGCCTGGCGCTCGACGGCCAGCGCGATCGCCGCCGTGACCATGGCGGGATCGGCCCGGGACGGGTCGGCGAAGCAGAGGTCGATGATGCGCTGGACGGCCAGCTGCGGCGTCTGGCGTGCCTGGGCCATCTTGAGGTAAAGCTCGCCGAGGCCGGGGATGGAGTACAGCAGAAACTGGCTGGCTACTTGCCGGTCGGGCGCTTGCCTGGGCAGCGGCAGCGCGGGATCGATCAGCACCAGCCCGGCCACGGTGTCCGGGGCCGCGGCCGCCTGGAGCAGGGAGATCAGCCCGCCCATGGAGTTGCCGACCAGGATCACCGGTGTCCCGGTGACCGTCCGGACGAACCGGTCGAGCAGCCGGGTGTTGTCCTGCACGGTCGAGTTGCCGCGGGTGCCCGGGGTCATGCCGAACCCGTGCAGATCCAGCGCGACCACGCGCCTGCCCGCCGCTAGCTGCGGTCCGATCAGGCACCAGTTCAGGTGCGAGCCGCCCAGTCCGTGCACGAAGACGACCGGCGGGCCTTCCGGTGCGATCGCTTCTGGCGCGGTTCTGAGCGGGCTTGGGCCGAACTCGATCCAGTGCACCGGGCCGTCGAGCGGGGTGACGTTCCCGCGTGCGCCCCACGGTGCCGCGAAGTCCCAGGGCGCGCGGGTCGTCCCGGGCGGGCCCGAGCCGGTCATGGGCGACCGGGGTAGAGCGGCCGCAGCAGCAGCGGCGGGCGGAACGGAGCACGCTGACCGGGCCGGGCCGCCAGCCGGTCGGCGACCAGCCACAGCGTGGCCGGGTCGACGCCGAAGCCGAGATGGCTGCAGCGCACCTCGACGTTCTGGTGCAGCGCTGTCTCGGGCTCGATGCACGTACGCCAGGACACGATGCCGTCCCAGCGCGAGTACACGGACGTGGACGGTGCGCCGATGGGCCTGGCGATCTGCTTTCTGGCCCTGCGAGCGGCGGCCGCGTGCAGGTGACTAAGGCGCTGGTAGGGATACTCGGCATGGCTCTGCCGCGGGTCGGTCTGGGCGAAGGGACTGCCGAGGGTAATGACCTGCCGGACCAACTCGGGATGGTCGCGCGCAATCTCCCTGGCGTAGATGCCACCCAGGCTCCAGCCCACGAGCGATACGGGCCGGCCGGTCCGCTCGGCGTGCGCCATGAGCACTCGCGGGAGCCCGTCAAGGACCGCATCGGTCGGCCCGTGATTGCGGCCGAGGTCCCAGCCGCGTACCTCGTAGCCCAGCAAGCGCAGGAACTGGCGCAGCGCGGCCGTGCTGGTGTCGGAGGCCAGCAGCCCTGGCCACACCAGCACCCCGTGACCGTCGCCCCGCGGAGCGGTCGCCAGCCAGGGTGCCGCCAGCGTGAGAGCCGCCAGGTCCGCCAGCCCGCGGATGGGCTCAGTCAGCAGCAAGCGCGCCCCTGGTCCTGCCGTCCGACCCGCGGCATCCCCGCGGTCGGCCCCATAGCCGGCGTCGGCGGCCGGTTCCCGGATGAGGTATACCATCGTCCCCTCAGCTCGCTTGGCTTGCTTTCGTCCTCACGGCCTAGGCAAGACAGTGATACACACTTAATATATGTCTCATTAACCTATACTGCCCCATCAGCAGAGCGGCAAAAGGGGGCGGGACGAGTTTTAATCTGGCGACCACCGGAGACGGAGACGGCCGCGGCCGCAGCTGAAGCTCCTGTTGGTCATGACGGCGGGCCGCCTGCAAGTACCCACGCGAAAGCTCGCAGCCTTCGACGCCCGCGGCGTCGCCCCCGGGCTCCGCATCCCGTTCTTCGTCTTCCAGGGCGCCGCCGACCTCGTGACCCCCACCGAATGCGCACGAGCATTCGCGACCACAGTCCAGCCCATCGCAGAGTTCGCAACCATCCCCGAAACCGGACACCTCGCCGCATTCACCCGCCCCGACGAGTTCCTACGGCTCCTTGTCGAACGCGTGCTCCCCGTCGTGCCAACGTCACCAGACGCAGCCCCCGCCGTTAAAGATCTGTGACGAATATTTCCTGAAATAAGTTAATTCTTGACAAACTAACGGAATATTTATCATCCATTAACTGGCCTTTCGAGAGCTTGACCGAACGAGAGAATCTCGTTATAGGCTTAGGCGACAGAGCCGGGGGCTTATGCTAAAGCACCATAACTGGCGTACGCCTGTGCGGAAAATCATTGTATATACGCTGGAACTAACTTTTATCGCAGTTACCTGCGCCGCATGCAGCGCAGGTTCAGTTCGCGCGGCCACGGCCGCCAGCAACTATGGCCCGGCCCCGCCAGCGGCCAGCGTCGCTCCGCCAGGCGGCTACTCTGCCGTGACCACCAGCCGGACCATCAGGCCGGACGGCGGGACCATCGGGCCGGTCACGGTCGACGGGGCCAAAATAACCCTCGTCATCCCGGCGGCCGCATTCCCGGTCTCAGTCCAGATCACGATGACCCGGCCCAACCTTCCCGCGGTCGGCAGCGCTGGCACGGCCGGCTATAAGGCCGTGGCCGGCGTAGGCATTCAGGTCCGGGGGAACGGCTCGGCCTATCCGGGGACCTTCCTGGTGCCGCTCACCCTCACCATTCGCTCGTCGTCGATCACCTCCACGAGTGTGGTGGTGGTGTGGAATGGCACTGCTTTCGTTACTGAGCCGGGCATCACCGTCATTTCGGGCGCCGCCGTAGTCAGATTCGATACCGATCGCGACTTCGTTGTCCTGTACCCATTGGCGACGACCACGGCAACGATCCCCGGGGCTACCAGGGCGGTGACAGGTAAGCGCTTCATCGAAGAGGGGATCCTCGCCTGCGCGGTGATAGTGCTCGGGGCCAGTGGAGTGGCCGTCGGCCGCCGCAGGTCGGCATGAGCCTGACCGAATGGAAGAACTGGTGCAGGGTTCGCGGCGGGCTAACAGGTGTGATCGGTAGCCATGATAAGCCTTGCCCTGATTGCCCCTATCCGCTCGGCTTCAGATGGGGTTCGCTGGTACCAGGATTAGCTGTTACATCGGTGGCCAGCTCGCCCCGCTTGCGCGATCGGAGACCTCGGTGACCGCCGCACGTACAGCCAGGAGATCCGCCCACGTAACTCCGGCTGGCCCGGGCAGGCGAGCGCGTCGGTGAAGGGGCAGGCCGGGCCAGTCCGGGCCGCCGCTGGATGGCGGATGAGGGGAACCGGCATGTGCATCGCGCTCATCGCGGCCGGGACAATCTTGCGTTTCGCCGTAGGGGCGGGCTCCCGGCACGGCCTGGACGTGCACGCGGTAGGTGTCATCGTGATCGGAGCCGGCGAGCTGGGCTTGCTGTCGCTGCTGGTATGGGGACCGCTGAACCCGGCCTGGCGGCACCGCGACAGCACGTGAGCTCCGATGAGCCGCACCACGGCCCGTTCCGACAAAGGTACCTAGGCTGGGGGCGTGAGCGAAAAGCTGCCCGGCGTAGCCCGGGCCCGGATGGCGGCGATCCGGGCCAGCGGCACGTGGGGGTCCGCGCTGACCGCGGACGAGTTCGCCGCCATTCGCGGCGTGGGCTTCGAACCCGTCGGCCAGGTGTTCGGCGCGGCCGTCTACAGCGTCGGGTACACCGGGTACAGCTGCCCGGGGACCTGGAGGTCCGACGGCGACCAGATGCCATCCGGGCCGGCCACCCAGGTGTCCGGGGAAAACGGCCCGGGGTCTTTCGGCCCGCTCGTGCAGGCCATGTACCAGGCCCGGCGCGCGGCCATCGACCGGATGACCGCCGAGTGCACCGAGCTTGGCGGGCAGGGAGTGGTGGGGGTCCGGCTGTCCCGGGGGCCTTTCCCCCTCGGCGGGGCGCGGTTCCAGGCCATCGGCACCGCGGTCCGCGCGCCGGGCGCCGCGCACGGGCCACGGGTGCCCTTCACCTGCGATCTGTCCGGGCAGGATTTCGCCAAACTGATCATGAAGGGCTGGGTCCCCGCCGGGCTCGTGCTCGGCATCTCGATCGGGTCGCGCCACGACGACCGGAATACCGCCCGCCAGACTCGGCGCTGGTCGGGCAACGCCGAGGTGGCCGGCTGGACCGAGCTCGTCGGCGAGTCGCGGCACGACGCCCGTCGCCAGCTGGAAAGTGACGTCACGCGTTTCGGCGCCGAGGGCGTGGTGATCGCGACCATGCAGATGCGAGTGCGCGAGCGGGACTGCCCGGTCCAGGTGGGCCGCCGCGACCACATCGTGGAGTCAACCGTTATCGGCACCGCCATCGCCCGGTTCTCCCCTGGCAGGCCGCGTCATGCTCAACCCGCCCTGGCCGTCATGTCGCTCGACCCGCAACGACGCCGGGCAGCCAGAATCCGGATATTACGGCGGCGCGCATCCGGGCCCAGGCCTCTCTTAAGCTGGCAATATGGGAGAGGTCAAGGTGGGCACGGCGGGATGGACTGACCCGACGCTGATTGCCTCAGGCTGGTACCCGCCCGAGGCCAGCACGCCGGAGAAACGGCTGCGGTTCTACGCCCGCCAGTTCCCGCTGGTGGAGGTCGACGCCACCTACTACGCGCTGCCCGCCGAGCAGACCGCCAAGGCCTGGGCGG
>Ga0302235_10000518_pt1 | contig 30536 bp, 27 predicted proteins | sample II_Palsa_N3_3_FD_193577 | JGI IMG/M metagenome (GOLD analysis project Ga0302235, IMG submission 193577) | Peat permafrost microbial communities from Stordalen Mire near Abisko, Sweden - II_Palsa_N3_3 | ecosystem: Environmental > Terrestrial > Soil > Palsa > Peat permafrost | place: Sweden...
GCCAGCTGAGCCCGTTGAAGTTCAGCAGGACGGTCTGCGCGTACTGCAACTGGTGGATGACCGGGTTGCCCTCGATCGTCTCCAGCCAGAACGTGGCGTTCACGCTCGCGCTGACCGCGTTCGGGCCCCCGCCGCCGCCCTTCAGGAACGCCGTGTTCGCGGTGCCGCCACCCAGAATCGGGGCGTCGTTGGTGTTGACGCGCAGCGTCGTCGTTTCGGTGATGTGCTGGCCCGCGATCGCGGCCTGCAGCACGCTGTTGGGGTTGCTGACCATTTCCTGCGTGACGCCGGTCAGCCCGGCCCCGGAGGTCCGGAAGCTACTTGGCGTACTCAGGGTCTCCTCAGGGAAGACGAACAGGGAGAGCGACTGGCCGATCGTGAAGGGCCTGATGCTAGTGCCCGGGATGGTCGGAGGCGCCGCCGCCGTGGTGGCGGTGCCCTGAGCCACGATCGTCGTGCCATGCGGGATTGAGGCCAGCCGGGCGACCGTGGGGCCTTCGGCGGGGTCAGTGGTCTTCGGCACGGCCAGCCACAGGCCAGGCTCGATGTGCAGGCCTGCCTTCAGGTTCGCGTCGGAAATCTGCTGCAGGTAGGTCAGGCCGAACATGTTGATGTCGGGCTGCAGCAGGCCACGATTGGGTATCGACCCGCTGATCGGGCTGAATTCGAGCTGCTCACTGGTCACGTTGAGCTCGAGGAAATGATCCTGCGTCCCGTTATCGGGCCGCCAGATCATGTTGAAGCCCTTGCCGCTCCACTTCCCGACGAGACCGGCGAGCGGGCCGAGCGGGCTCGCCACCTCGGGAAACGGAGCTTGAACAGCGTTCTCCACCGCCGGGAGCGGCGTAAATGCAAAATCCGTGGCCAGGTCCACGACTCCCCCTCATTAAGCTGACCCTGAAGCCGGGGTAATGCCGGTCAATCGGCAGGCATATCCGCGCGGCAACTCATACTTCACCCGCGCCCCAGGAACTGTCAAGAGACAACGTATGTGGCCTCCCACGGACCTCTTATCAGAGCCGGATCGCATTTCACCGGTCCGGTTCTGATAAGAGGTCCGCAATGGGTAACGGATCGCATCGCGACGATTACTCCGGTGCCATTCCCGCGGGAAAGCACATCACCTGCGTGCGGGCGGACGCCGCGGGCTAATCCCTGTGCCACGCGAAGACCGGGCCACGCGCCCGGAGATTCACCGGCGAGCCGACGGCCAGCGGCGAGCCGCCGGCGATCCGCACCACGATCGTCTGGCCGTCGGCGTCGCGCTCGGGCTGGACGTGGACGACGGCATCGTGACCGTGGTAGCCGAACGCCGTCACCCGGCCAGGTACCCCGTCCGCGCTGGGCTCCAGTTCGATCTGCTCGGGCCGGATCAGGACGGTCACCTGGCCTGTCCCCGCGTCCGTGACCGCGGCGGCGTCAAGCGGAAGGTTGCCCAGGAGCGTCTTCACGACACCCCCGTTGAGCACCCCCTCGAGCAGGTTGGCGTCCCCGACGAAACTGGCCAGCTCGGGGTCCGCCGGCCGGCAGTAGAGGTCTTCAGGTGTCGCGCACTGCGCGATCTTCCCGTCCCGCAGCGCCGCGACCCGGTCGGCAACAGAAAGCGCCTCGTCCTGGTCGTGTGTCACCAGGATAGCGGTGGTGCCGGCCCGGCGGAAGATCTCCTGGACGTCAGCGCGGACGCTGGCCCGCAGTTGAGCGTCCAGCGAGGCGAACGGCTCGTCGAGCAGCACCACGGCCGGCTCGATGGCCAGGGCCCGGGCCAGTGCGACCCGCTGCTGCTGGCCGCCGGAAAGCTGATGGGGATACCGCTGGCCGAACCCGCCCAGGCCCACCGCCTCCAGCAGGCCGGCGACCTTGCCGCCGCGGCGCTCCCGGGCGGCGAGCCCGAAGCCGACGTTGGCTTCAACGGTCAAGTGCGGGAACAGGCTGCCCTCTTGCGGGACGTAGCCGATCCGGCGCCGTTCCGGCGGAGTGTGGACGCCCGGGCCATCGACCAGGACGTCGCCGATCTTGATCGTGCCGGCGTCGGCGCGGTCGAAGCCGGCCATCAGCCGCAGCAGGGTCGTCTTGCCGCTACCGGAGGGACCGAGAATCGCCGTCAGGGACCCGGCTGGCACCTCCAGGTCCACGCCGGCCAGAACGGGGTGGGTCCCGAAGGCCTTATGCAGGCCGGTAACCGCCACTTGCCGCATACCCTCATCCTCGCGCTTGAGCCGGGCGATTGAAGAATCGTCCCAGGACATAGCTTGGCACGGCCGCGACGATGATCATTACTAGGGCGAACGGCGCAGCCTGGCTGTAGGAGAGATTAGTCTCGTACGACCAGAACTGAGTGGCCAGCGTCTGCGCGCCGGTCGGGATCAGCAGCAGCGTGGCGGTGAGCTCGGTGACCACCGACAGGAAGACCAGGCAGAACGCGGCCACCAGGCCGGGCCCGGCGAGCCGGACCGTCACCCGGAACAGCACGGCGAGCTGGCGCTGGCCCAGTGACCTGGCTACTTCGTCGAGACTGGCCGGCGCCCTGGCCAGCGACGCTTTGACGCCGACCAGCGCCAGCGGGAAGAACATGATCGCGTAGCAGGCGATGAGCAGCATCGAGGTCCCGTCCCCGAATCCGGCCGCGTAGCGTTCGGTGAAGTAGGACAAGGCGAAGGCGAGGACCACCCCGGGCATGCCCAGGACCAGGTAGGTACTGCGCTCGAGTAGCTGCCGCACGCGCCCGTGGTGCCGGACGGCCAGCAGGGCTACCGGGAAGGCCAGGACGGTGGCCACCGCCGCCGCGGAGCCGCCGTAAAGCGCGGTGTGCCCGGCCGCGCTGAGCAGGGATACGTTGCTCCCGCCCGACAACTCCGGGGGAAGGCCGTCCGTCATCCAGTACACGGCCGCGCCGACGGGGACACCGAGCGCGAGCAGGGCCAGCGCCGTGAACAGGGCGAGTGCGGGCCAGCGCAGCCAGCCAAGTCGCTGGGGCGGGTTGACCCGCTGGGTCATCGGGCCGGACCGGCTGACCTGGCCCCGGCCCCGCAGCATGCCTTCCCCGGCCAGCACGAGCAGGCTCAGCACCACCAGGACCAGGGAGAGCGCGCACGAGGCGGCGAAGCTGTAGCTGTTGAACTCACTGTAGATCTCGGTCGTGAAGGTCTGGTAGCCCAGGATCTCGAAGGCACCGTACTCGGCCAGCAGAACGAGGGCGACGAGCAGGCAGCCGCCGAGGATGGCGCCCTTGGCCTGGCCGAGCGTGATCCTTATGAAGGTGCGCAGACGGCCGGAGCCCAGGCTCCTGGCGACCTCCTCCTGACCGGGGTCGGCGCCGCGCAGGCTGGCCGCCACCGGCAGGTACACCAGCGGATAGACGGCCAGGGTCATCACGATGACCGCCCCGCCGAAGCCGTGCGCCCAGGCCCACAGCGAGTGCCAGCCGAAACTCACCACGAAATCCGGGATCGCGAGCGGCACCACCACGAGCACGGCCCACACCCGGCGGCCCGGCAGGTCGGTCCGCTCCACGCACCACGCGGCCGCGGTCCCGATGACCGCGCACGCCACGGTGACCACGACGGTGAGCCTGATGGTGTTCCAGAGCAGCGACCAGGTCAGCGACCGGAAGATAAGGCTCCCCACCGCCGCGGTCCCGGCCCCCTGGGCCTCGATCAGCAGGAACACAAGCGGCAGCGCGAGAACGGCTGCCACCAGGGAACTGATCGTGAGCAGGGCGACGGGGCGGCGAGCGCGCCGCGGAACGATAACGTCTTTCTCCTCGCGGCGCTCAGCCAGCGTTCCCGCGGCCATCAGCGGTTCTCCTGCCTCGGGCGGCTCACAGCAGGCCTACCTGGCGAAGCAGGCCGATCGCCGCGGAGCCATCGCCGAGATCGGCGATCGTGATCGAATTGGGCTGAAGCTGATCAAACGGTGTCTCCGGCGCCGACGTCGTCACGCCGGACCCCAGCGGATACTCATAACTCTGCTCGTTGCCGGCCGCCCGGGCGATGATTTCCTCACCCTGCTTACTGACCAGGAAGGCGAGGAACTTCTGCGCCGCCGCCTGGTGCTTGCTCGACTTCAGCACCGCGGCACCGGAGACGTCGATCACGTATCCGGGGTCGTGCGGGGCGAAGTACGCGATCTGCGAGTGCATCCCCGACGCGCCGATCTCGGCCTTGAGCCGGTACCAGTAGTACTGGTTGATGACGCCGAAGGCCACCTGGCCCCGGTTCACCTCATCGGTGATCGTTTCGTTGTCGGGGACGATGTGGCTCGCGGCGTTCGACTTGATGCCCTCAAGCCAGGTGATCGCGGCCGCCTGGCCATAGGTCTTCAGCACCGAGGTGACGATCGGCTGAAAGTCGGTCTCCCCGGCAGCGAAGGCGAGCTTGCCCTTGTATTTCGGGTTGGCGAGCTGCATCACGCTGGCCGGAAGCTGGCTCTTGGCGATCAGCGACGGGTTGTAGATGAGCATGCTGACCCGGGCCGAAACCCCCACCCAGTCCCCCTGAGGGGAGTTGTACTTGGCGGTGGCGGCGGCCAGCGTGGCCGGGTTCACCTTGGACAGCCAGCCCTTTTCCTGCAGGAACTCAAGCGCCGGCGAGTTCTCCGTGTAGAAGACATCAGCCGGCGAATGCGACCCCTGCACCGCGATCAGGTTGGCGAGCGTGTCCTCGTCGTCATTGCGGACGTTGACGGTAATGCCGGTCTGCTTCTCGAACGCGGTCACCAGCCCGTCGGTGGTCTGCTCGTGCTGGCCGCTGTAGAGGGTGATCGACTGCGCGGAGGGATCCGACCCTGAGGAACTGCAGCCGGTGAGCGTCCCGGCCGCCAGCGACCCGCAGGCAATGGCGACCGCGACCGCGGCCTGCCATCGTCTCATGAGGCCGCAGCTGGGCCTCATGAGGCCGCACCTGAGCAGATCGAGCTGAGTGTCCAGGCCGCCCCGGGATCCGCTGTCGTTCGGTTCGTCATTTATCCTTCCTCGTGGTCGTCGCCACATGACATGACTCAGCCGGAGACAGCTTAGCTTAGGCTAACCTAACAAGCTCCGCCAGTACCATGATGAGACTGTTGAGCAAGCTGCGGCGGCATATCTGGCAAACGTCGCAATGGAGAAACGTATGAGCGAGATGACGCAGCAGCCGGTGGTCCAGCTCAAGGACGGGGCCGTCCGCGGCAAGGTCGACGCCGGTACGGCTGCGTTTCTCGGCATTCCCTACGCGGCTCCTCCGTTCGGCGCGAACCGGATGCGGCCACCTCAGCCCGTCCAGGCCTGGGACGGCGAACGTGACGCGACCATGTTCGGGCCGACCGTGCCCAAGGGCGATTACCCGCCGCAATATGCCCTGTTGTTCCCCGAGGTGGTGATCCCGGGCGAGGACTGCCTGAACCTCAACGTGTGGACGCCCGACCCGAACGCCGCCGGGCTTCCCGTGCTCGTCTGGATCCACGGCGGCTCGTTCATGAACGGGTCATCATCGGTCGCCGAGTACAACGGCGCGGCGTTCGCCCGCGACGGCGTCGTCTGCGTGACCATCAACTACCGGCTGGCCGCCGAGGGCTTCCTGTTCCTCGATGACGGCACCGCGAACCTCGGCCTGCTCGATCAGCTGGCCGCCCTGCGCTGGGTGCAGGGCAACATCTCCGCGTTCGGCGGCGATCCGGCCCGGGTCACCGTCGCGGGCGAGTCGGCCGGGGCCATGAGCGTGACGACGCTGCTGTCGATGCCGCTCGCCGGGGGCTTGTTCGCGCAGGCCATCGCGGAAAGCGGGGCCGCGGCGCACACGTTGACCCGGGATCAGGCCGCGTTGGTGGCCGGCTACCTCGCGGCCGCGCTCGGCGTGCCCGCGGACCGCCACTCAATCAAGGCCGTTCCGCTCGCCACGCTCGTGCAGACCGCGTCGGACCTGGTGGTGGAGGTGCAGACCAACCCAGATCCGGCCAAGTGGGGCCCGCTCGCGCTGAGCTTGCTGCCGTTCGCGCCGGCCGTCGACGGTTCGGTTCTTCCGGTGGCGCCGATCACAGCGCTGGCCGCGGGCCGGGGCGGCGGCGTCCCGCTGATGATCGGTTCGAACCGCGACGAGGCCCGACTGTTCCTGGTCGCGGCGGCCACCATCGACCTGATCGACGACGCGACGCTCGCCGCCGTCGCGGGCGCGTACGGGCTGTCGCAGGACGACCTCGCCGTCTACCGGGGCAACCGGCCGGACGCCAGCCCTGGCGACCTCCTGGCCGCCGTGATCAGCGACTGGTTCTTCCGCATCCCGGCCATCCGGGTGGCAGAAGCGCGAGCCGCATCGGGAGCTCCCGGCACCTGGATGTACCGTTTCGACTACCCGGAGCCGCAGGACAACCATCGCCTCGGAGCGTGCCACGGCGCCGAGATCCCGTTCGTGTTCGACACCGTTACCCTCGATGAGCTGCGCCCCCGTCTGGGCGAGGCGCCCGCGCAGGCCGTGGCGGACCAGGTCCACCAGGTGTGGGTCAACTTCATTACCCGGGGTGACCCGGGCTGGGCGCCCTACGACACCGCCAGCCGGACTACCACCCTGCTCGGCGAGGCCACCGGCGCCGCCGACGACCCGGCCGGCGACGAGCGCGCCCGCTGGGACGGCATCCGCTGACCCGAAAAGTAATGAGATAGCGTCGGAAAGGTGAGCGCTACGGGAGAGTTTGTTCGCGATACCAAGTACCTGAACGGCCGGATCACGGCGGACGGGCGGGACGGCAGCTTCCCGGTGGAGGCCGGGCGGTACCGGCTGGTGGTGGCCCGGGCCTGTCCGTGGGCGAACCGCACGATGATCGTGCGGCGGCTGCTCGGGCTTGAGCCCGTGCTGTCCATGGGCATCTGCGGGCCCGAGCATGACTGGCGGAGCTGGACGTTCGACCTTGACCCCGGCGAAGTGGACCCGGTGCTTGGCATCCACTTCCTGCGGGAGGCCTTCGAGAAGGCAGTACCCGGTTACGACCGGGGCGTCACCGTCCCGGCCATCGTGGAGATTGGCTCGGGCGCGGTGGTGACCGCCGACTTCCGGCAGATCACCCTGGACCTGGAGCACGAGTGGACGGCGCACCACCGGCCCGGCGCACCCGACCTGTATCCGGAGAAGCTACGCGACGAGATCGAGGAGGTCAGCGACCTCGTCTACGAAGACCTGAACAATGGCGTGTACCGATGCGGGTTCGCGACCACGCAGGCAGCCTACGAGGAGGCCTACGGCACGCTGTTCGCCCGGCTTGACTGGCTGTCCGAGCGGCTCGCCACCCGGCGCTACCTGGCGGGCGACACGATCACCGAAGCGGACATCCGGCTCTGGCCCACGTTGGCCAGGTTCGACGCCGTCTATCACGGCCACTTCAAGTGCAACCGGAGCAAGCTGTCCGAGATGCCGGTGCTCTGGGCCTACGCCCGGGACCTGTACCAGACGCCGGGCTTCGGCGACACGATCAACTTCGCCCAGACCAAACAGCATTACTACCGGGTGCACACCAACGTGAACCCGTCCCAGATCGTCCCGGCCGGACCCGATCTGGCGAACTGGCTTGAACCGCACCGGCGCACCGAACTCGGCGGTCGGCCGTTCGGCGAAGGAACGCCGCCAGGTCCGCCGCCAGCCGCGGAACGGGTGACGGACGGACCTGGCGGTTAGGCCTGACCGGGAAGGGTCTACTCGCGGAGCCGGCCGAGTTCGGCGTTCGCCCGCCGCTGCCGGGACTCGGCCCGGTAGGACAGCCGTCTCGCCTCGGCGAGCCGCTGACGGGCGTCAGCGAGTTCGGCTTCCAGCCGCCGGACGGTGTCTTCCAGGTCCTGCTCGGCCAGGTCGGCGGATTTGGCGGCCCGATCGGCTTCAGCCACGGCCCGTTCGGCCATCTGGATCTTCTCCTGGCGACGGCGGTCACGCTCCGCCGCGGCCTCCGCCGGCGCGGGGGTCGGGGGCTGGGAGGGCTTTGGGGTTCGAGGGCTTGCCGGGGCGGTGGGGGTCTTCCGGGCGGACGGGGACGGGGGGCCTGCGGGGAACGGGGTCATTGGGTCCAGGCCGAAGCCGGCGTAGTGCGCGGCGCGGACCAGGGTGCCCAGGTTCGCGGCCACCTCGGGATCGGCGATCGCGGCGTCGAGGGTGCCGGTCACGTCCTCGCGCAGCGCCGCCGGCGGTGCGGGCAGGTCCGACACCTGCAGGGCCTGCCGGGTAAGCTCGTCGACCAGGCGGCCACGGGCCGCGGTCAGCTCGCGGATCCTGGTGCCGTCGGCGGATCCCGCGGCGGCGCGCAGGTCGATGCTCATCTTGTCGAGCCGTGCCCTGACCTCGGGGTCCTCACGGACCAGCCGGTTCACCACCCAGGCCGAACGCGTCGGCTTGCGCAGCGCGGCGATCTGCTTGGCCGCGGCCGGCTCTGCCGCCTCGCGGGCGCTGGTGATGAGTTCCTGGCGGCGCTCGGTGAAACCGTCCGGGTCGGCCGCGTATAGCTCGGCTACCGCGTCGGCCAGCAGGTCGGTCATCTTGGCAGAATAGAGGCCATGACCGATGTCGTGCCATCAGGGCAGGGGCACCTGCTGACCGCGCGCGGGAACGTGATGGCGTTCAAGGCCGTCGCCGCCCAGACCGGGGGGGATTTCTCGCTGATGGAGCGGACCGTGCCGCCGGGGGCCCGCACTCCCCCACCGCACCGGCACGTCAACTGCTCCGAGGCTTTCTTCGTGCTTGACGGGATGATCACGTTCGAGCTTGACGGTGCCGAACTGACCGGCGGCCCGGGGGATTTCCTGCTGGTGCCGCGGGGAGCCGGCCATACGTTCGGCAACCGGGGGGACGAGCCTGCCCGGCTGCTCGTGCTGCACGCTCCGGCCATGGACGCCTACTTCGAGGAACTGCACCGGCTCTGGTCCGGCGGCCAGCCGCCGCGGGAGGCCGAACGCGAGCTGATGAGCAGGTACGGGATGGAGCCGGCCTAGCCAAAAAGTCCCCGTCAAATCTCCCCGTCAAAATGTCGGAGGGCCGACGTAGGGTGGGGGACTATGACGCCGACCGCATCCGCCGAGGTTACCCCGGACACCCTTGAGCAGTACCGCAGGGAACTGACCGGCTACTGCTATCGCATGCTGGGCTCGGGCTTCGAAGCCGACGACGCCGTACAGGAGACGATGCTGCGAGCCTGGCGCGCGGCGGACGGATTCGAGGGACGATCCAGCGTGCGGTCGTGGCTGTACCGGATCGCCACCAACATCTGCCTGGACATGCTGCGCGGCCGTCAGCGCCGGGCGCTGCCGATCGACCTCGGGCCCGCCTCGCCGCCGGTCGAGGCCCTGCTCGGGGACTGGCATCCGGACGATATCTGGATCTCCCCGATGGCGGACAGCAAAGTCGTGCCGGAGCACGGCGACCCGGCCGAGATCGCGGTGGCCCGCGAGACGATCAGGCTGGCGTTCGTGACAGCCCTGCAGCACCTGCCGGCCCGGCAGCGGGCCACGCTGATCCTGTGCGAGGTGCTGCGGATGCCCGCGGCCGAGGCCGCCACCACCCTGGGCACCAGCGTGGCCGCCGTCAACAGCGCGCTGCAGCGGGCCCGGGCCACCCTGGCCGCGCTGCCGGAGGAGCAGCGCCCCGCCGCGGTGGACGCGGACCAGGCGGATCTGCTGGCCAGATACGTGGACGCGTTCCAGCGTTACGACATGGACCAGCTGGTCACGCTGCTGCACGACGACGCGCTGATGACGATGCCGCCGTACGCCCTGTGGATCAGGGGCGCGGAGAACGTCATCCGCTGGATGCTCGAGCCGACGCCGAGCCTGTGCCGGGACTCGATCCTGGTGCCCGCGGGACAGGTCAACGGGGTCCAGGCGTGGGCCCAGTACAAGCCGGATCCGGCCGGCGGGCATAAGCCCTGGGGGCTGCAGGTGCACGAGGTATCGGGCGGGCGGATCAGCCGCCTGACGTTCTTCCTGGATACCGAGCGGATCTTCCCGGCGCTCGGGCTTGCGCCGCACCTGCCGTGAGCGCGGTCTGAACTGGGTACCAGGTCGCCGGGTCGGCCGGAACGGGCTGGAAGTCGTAGCGCAGGCCGCCGCCTTGGGCTAGGGCGATGAGGCTGACCGAGGTGCTCCCCCACACCCGGCCGTCAGGCAGGTCCCGGCGCACGATGATCGCGCCGGGTTCGGTGCTGGCCAGGTCGTCGGCGGCGGCGAGGGTAAGCCAGTCGCCCCAGGCGTCCGTGAGGGTGGCGCCCGGGTCACCGGGGGGCCTGCGGGCGGCGAACTTCGGGCCGAACCGGACCGCCTTGGGGTCTGCGGGGGCCTTCGCATCCGCGGCGGCGCTGTCGGGCGGGTACATGGGCCCGGCATTGGTGAGCACGTGGGTGGCGGGTTTCAGTTCGCGCAGGCCCACCCGCTGGCCGTCCCAGCTGAGCAGCAGGACCGCGGCCGGATCGGCGCACACCAGGTAGAACGGGTCGTAGCGAGCCAGGATCTCGGGGTCGTCGTGGAGTTTGCGCAGGGCTGGCTGGCCTTCTTCGGCGGCCCGCAGTGGCAGTTCACCACGGGACCGGCGGTGGCTGGGCGGCGCGAACTGGCCTCGGCCGTTCAGGATGCAGGCGACGCGCGGCAGGTCAGGGTGCACCGCGAGCCAGGTCCCGCCCGCCTGCTCGTCAAGGCCGCCGATCAGCGGCGACCCGGGCCAGTGCCGGGCCGGCGGCTGCCACCGGCGGCCGGTGAACTCGTCCCGGACGCCGAGCAGCAGCAACGGCACCTGGTCTTCTGGCGCCAGGCTGACCACCACGGTGCACATCTTGGTTCCGAGTCTTTCATGCGCTGATCTTGGCGTTGCGGGTGAGCCACGGATCGTTCGGGAGGAAAGATAGAGGCATGACCGACACGCCTGATCTGGTGGTTCTGCTGTACCGCGCGGACTGGACGCGACTGAGCCTGGCCGCCGAGGTAAGCCGCACCATCGACCATGACCTGTCCGCGCTGCGATCCGAGACGGGCGTGCCTGGAGCCGGGAACGAGTGGGAGGTGGCCACCGACCTGCAAGGGACCGAAACGAGCCGGTCCACGCTGCTGGTCGCGCCGGGCGGCCGCTGCCGGCACCAGGGCGACGGGTTCATCAGCGGATGCGACGGGGACCGGAGCTGGCAAGAGTTCGAAGACGAGGGCCGCCTGGTCGAGCTGACCGGAGGGCCCCGGCCGCCGTTGGCGACGCTGCTGCGCCCGTCATGGCTGCTCACCGGCTTCACGCTGGAGATCCTTCGATCGGCGACGGCCAGCGGGCGAGCAGGGCTGCGGGTGGTGGCGACGCCGCGGCGGAGCATCAGGGACTCCGCGGCGCGGTGGCGTCAGCCGATGGACCGGGTTGAGGTCATCGTGGACGCCGAGCTGGGCATCTTGCTGCGCCACGAGGAGATATTCGAAGGCAAGCCGCTGAGCCTGACCGAGCTGGTGAGCGTGAGCTTCAATCCGGCCGGAGCAGGTGACGACGCGCAGTTCCAGCCGCCGTCCGGCTGGGAGGCGGCCGAGAAGAACGCGAAGCTCACGCCCCCCGATGGTCATGGCTGGGAGCTGGCTAAGCTCGCGACGGGCCTGACTGCCGGGGGCCTGGGCGCGCTGATCAAGTCCTCGCCGTCTGACCCCTTCGGGCAGGCGACACGGGAGGAGCCCGAGGCGGCGATGCCGCAGGACGAGCCCGTTCCCCCCGGAGCCTCGCCGGTCAGCGACGAGGTGCTGCACCTGCTGCACGTCGGCGAGGACCGCCAGGCGGCGGGGATCGAGGCCACGCTGCACCACTGGCATGACTTCGCCGCGCTGCTCTCGCGGGTCCCGGATCGGGTCCGGCGAGCGGGGTTCGGCGGGATCGGCTCTGTAGTGGACGCGGCGGGCCTGCGGATACCCACCGCTCACACGGTCTCTCGGCTGCGCATCGCCGGTCCTGACCGGTACCGGATCGACTCTGTGCTCAGCGCTGGGAAGGACCATGTTAATGCCACCATCTGCGACGGAGAGCGGTGCTGGAAGATCTACGACGACGAGGTGAAGGTCGGGCCGGCGGCACCGCCGCCGAGTGAGATCGCGAACCTGCTCGACCCGTCCTGGCTGCTGGAATCCCGGCTGACCGGCGGGACCGAGACCGTGATCGAGGGACGCCGCGGCTACCGTCTCGCCGTCGCCTCTGATGACCCGCGCCGGATGGCGATGTTCTCGCCTGACGAGGTGGTCGTGGACGCCGAGCTTGGCTTCCTGCTGTGCTGGATCTCGCATCTGGGCCCGCGGGCCGTGACGCGGTACGAACTGCGGGACCTCACCGCCTACTCCGGTGAGCCCGTTGATTTCCAGCCCGACCTTCCGTCTGGCAAGCGGGTGGTGGAAGAAGATCCTGACCACCACGCTCCGCCGGGTCCGGTCAACATACCAGGCGCGATGGCCGGCGCCTTCGCCCGGAGGGCGGCCAAAGACGCTCGGTCGGCGGTCCAGGGGTTTGTTGATTTCATCCGGGGCGGGGACTCGCGCTTACCGGAGACACACGAATAATCAGTAGCGGGCATAAGCACCGTGCGGGCCGCGGCGGCGGCATCTGGTCTGCGTACGATCATGTTCGGAGAACTGCAGGGCACGACGGGAGGAAACATGGACCTGGACCGGCGGCTGGACCCGGAGATCGCGGCGGCGCTGGCGGAACTGCCCATCCTGGACCTGTCCGATATCCCGGCCGCCCGCGAGACGCTGGAGCGGCAGGCGGCCGCGGCCGCCGACACTCGGCCGAGCCCGACCGTGGTCCGGCAGGACCACCTCGTCCCGGGCTTGAACGGGGCCCCGGACGTGCGCGTCCGCCACTACCGGCCGGCCAGCCAGTCGAGCGGGCTGCCGTGCCTGTACTGGATTCACGGCGGCGGGTATGTCCTCGGGGAGATGGACGAGGACGACCTGGTCATGGATCACATCGTGGACACGGTGGGCTGTGCGGCGGTGTCGGTCGACTGGCGGCGCGCGCCCGAGCATCCGTTCCCGGCCCCGATGGACGACTGTTACGCCGGGCTGGCGTGGACCCACAAGCACGCGGCGGAGCTGAACGTGGACCCGCAGCGAATCGCCGTCGGCGGGGCCAGCTCGGGCGGGGGTTCGGCGGCCGGGCTGGTGCTGCTGGCCCGGGACCGGGGCGAATTTCCGGTCTGCTTCCAGCTCCTGATCTACCCGATGCTCGATGATCGCAACGCCACCCCGGCCAGCATGGCGCTGACCGATCCGCGGGTCTGGAACCGCACCTCGAACCTGATCGGCTGGCGGGCCTACCTCGGTGACGCAGCCGGCACCGACCGGGTGTCGCCCTACGCCGCGCCCGCCCGCGCGGCCAACCTGGCCGGGCTGCCGCCGGCTTACCTGGCGGTGGGCGACCTGGACCTGTTCATCGACGAGGACATCGAGTACGCTCAGCGGCTTCAGCAGGCCGGCGTGCCCACCGAGCTGCACGTCTACCCGGGCGGCAGCCACGCTTTCGAGTCCTGCGCTCCCGGCTCGGCGCTGGCCCGGCGTTTCGTCCGGGATCGCGACGAAGCCCTGGGGCGGGCGTTTCAGGTGTGACCTCTGGCGTGTTCCCCGGATCAGGACACGTCCTTAGGGCCAAGATTGAAATCCGACTTATCGGGCCGGGATGAACGGCGATGGAGGTGACGCGTGCGGACCTGGACCAACAGGCTTCCGCTGCTCATCCTCGTGGTTGTGACCGCCGGTTTCCTGGTGCTCGGCGTGGCTGAGGCGTGGTCCGACTCGCCGACCTTCGACGAGCCCGTGTACGTGTCGTCAGGAGTGGCCGCCGTCCTGCACCACGACGTGACCGTCAACGAGGAGCATCCGCCGCTGGCCAAGGTGCTGGCCGTGCTGCCGGTCCTGCTCACCCACCCGGTGGTGCCAGGCAACGGGACATGGTCGGGCAACGACGAGTACAGCTACGGCGCGCGATTCGTGGCCGCACAGCTGGCGGCCGGAAAGCTGCGCCGGGTCACGTTCGCCTCCCGGCTCGTCCCGCTGGCCGAGACGGCCGGGGTGGCGTTCGTGCTTTACGCTATCGGCTCGGAACTGGCCGGGGCGGTGGCGGGCGCGCTGGCCGGCCTGCTGTGGCTGGCCTCGCCGTTCGTGCTCGGCATCGGCCATCTCGACGGCACCGACATCCCGTTCGCGCTCGGCGTGGCGCTAAGCTCGTGGGCGCTGTTGCGCTGGCTGCGATGGCGCGACACCAGGCGGCTGGCCTGGCTCGGGCTGGCCCTCGCGGCCGCCGCGGAGACGCAAGTCACCGGCCTGCTTGTGGTCGCGTCAGGCCTGGTCGTGGTGGTGATCGCGGAGTGGCGTTCCGGGATCGTGCGAGCGCTGGCCCGGGCCGCGCTGGCCGCCCTGATCGTGTGGGCGGCCGTCTGGGCCGTATACCTCGTCCTTGACCCCGCGATGGTGGGGCAACTGCCGCTGCTGGTACCCCGGCCGTATCTCGACGGCATCCGCTATCTCTCCGTGCACGACGGCAGCGGCTCGGCTGCCTACATCGCGGGCATCGCCTACACCGGCGGCCGCTGGTGGTACTGGCCGCTCAGCCTGGCCATCAAGTGGCCAGCGGCGGGACTGCTGCTGCTCATCGCCGGGACCATCGGATGCCTGTGGCTGCCGCGGGACCTGCGCCGCCGAGCCGGGGTCGCGGTGGGCGTGCCCGGGGTCCTGCTGACTGCCTTCACGCTGACCATGCCCAAGGACGTCGGGCTGCGCTACCTGTTTCCTGTGCTCGCCCTGTGGGCGGCCGCCGCGGGCGGCGGGCTGGTCGCAGCCGGGTCGGCCCTGCGAGGCGCGGGGCGCGCGGCCAGGGCAGGTCGCGCGGCCGGGAGGGGGCGCGTCGCCGGGGTGGTTACGGCCGTGCTGATCGTGGCACTCGTCAGCACGGCGGGGTCGTTCCCTGCTTCCATCGCGTGGACAGCCTGGCCGTTCCGGCCGAACTACACGGTGGTGACAGATTCCAACGTGGACTGGGGCCAGGGCCTGTATGCCCTGCGCTCGTGGAGCGCGAGCCGGCATCCGCGGGTGGGCTACTTCGGCCCTCGCGGCATCACCACGGCCGACATCCCCGGAGCCCGGCCGCTGCTCGGCACGGCGCCGGGGCACGTTTCGGGGTGGGTCGCGGTGTCGGTGTCCGCCCTCAACAGCGCGAACCGTTCCGCGTTGAGCTGGCTGCGTGGCTGGTGCCCGGTCGCCATCCTGGACGGGTCGATCCTCATCTATCACTTCCGCCAGGCCCCATCGGCGTCGCCGCCCGCTCCTGCGTCCCGGCCGGCTCCGCTGTGTCCAGGTCAGTGGAGCTCGGCTCGCTAGAGCCGGGCTCCAAACGCGCAGGGGCGGGCTTGTGCTGTAGCGACGGAATCCTCGGCACCAGGATCTTCGTCATGATCAGCCAGGTGACCACGGCAAAGACGATGCCGCCGAGGATATCGGTGACGTAATGCTGGCCCAGGTAGACCACGCTGAACCACACCGCCGCGCACCAGGTGAAGGCCAGCGCCGCGCCCCGCCGGGTCACCGGCCACAGCGCCAGCGCGGCCAGCAGCGGATAAGCCGCGTGCAGGGACGGGAACGCCGCCGCCGCGTCGGGATTGAGCCAGTTGTAGTACGGGCTCACCGCGCTGGGCAGCGAGATCAGCGAATGCACCCCCGGCAGCAGATGATGCTGGCCGGCCAGCCACGGCGGGGCCACCGGGAGCAGCAGGAACACGACGAAGGCCGCGAACGACATCGCCAGCAGCGCGACCGTGAACCGCAGGAACTGCACCCGGTCGACCAGCCACAGCACCATGCCGACGGCGATCGGGATGATGAAGTGGCAGAAATACACCACGGTGCACGCGACCGCCAGCCAGTGCAGCGAGCCCAGCTGCGCCTGCAGCCACTGGCTCGGGTCCGTCCCGCCGAACAAGGCCTTGTCGGCGCTGATCACGAAGCCGTACTGCACCGGGATACCGCTCTTCGGCGCGATACCGCGGACCGCCTCATAACCGAGGAAAAGCGCGACGAACGGCACCCAGTCCCGCAGGAACCGCACGAACCGCCCGCTCAGCAGGGCCACCGGAACCAAGATCAGCAGCAGGTAATCCGGCGAGACCGAGATCCCGCGCCAGATCATCACGCCCGACACCAGCACCAGGTAGACAAGCGACACCGCCACCAGCGGACCGGGGCGGCGGAAGTATCTCACCGAAGCGTGCATTCTGGACATGCGCGAAGTCCCCTTAGGCTGGCCAAACGGTCACTGTAGCAATACCTTCTTTACCCATCTGATTTATAGGAAACGAAACGGCTCCGCTCGGCCCTGCCCTGCCGCCGTTCACCTAGCGGACCATAGACCTTCACCAGATCTTCACCAGCAATTCGGTCTGGCCACCTGTCGTAAGCCTACCCGGGCCACGCTTTGCCGTTACCCGGCTCCGGTTCGGAGCTGGCCCGGCGTTCCGGAACTAACCGCCGACTCGACGCAGAGCGGCGTCGAGCGGCAGCTTGAGCAGGGCGTTCTCCACGACCTCGCTGAGCGCCGGATGGATCCAGTACTGGCCCCGGGCCAGCTCGGCCACGCGCTGCCCCAACGAGGCGGCCTGCACCAGCGGCTGGATGAGCAGGCTGGCTTGATAGCCGAGGATGTGGGCGCCGAGCAGCTTCCCGGTGGCCGGGTCGGCGTACAGCTTGCAGATGCCGCTGGTGTCCTGAAGGGCCCACCCGTAGGCCGTGTCCGCGTAGGCCTCGACGGCTTCTACGTAGGGTTTCTTCCCCGCCAGGTCCTGCCGGCGAGCACCCACCGAGGCGATCTGCGGGTCGGTGAATACGGCCGAGGGCACCCAGTCGTGCGGGAACGCACGCAGATCGTCCGGGCGGGACAGGTTATGCGCGACGGTGCGAGCCTCGGCATTGGCCACGTGCTTGAGCTCGAACGGTGAGCTGGCGTCACCGAGCGACCAGATTCCCTCGGCCGTCGTCCGCCCGCAGGAGTCCACCTGGATCCGCCCGTCGTCACGAAGCTTGACTCCGGCTAGGTCCAGGCCCAGATCGCCGGTGTCCGGCCGGCGCCCGGCGGCCACCAGCAGCAGATCACCGGTCACCGTCGTGCCATCGGCCAGGACTACCACCACCTCGTCGCCGCGGCGGCGCACGCCGGTGATCGTGGCCGACAGGCGGACATCCCAGCGCCGCCTGGCCAGGGCGGTGAAGCGGCCGGAGATGGCCGGATCGAAGTTCTCAAGCAGCGCAGGCCCCCGGTTGACCAGGCGGATGTCGACGCCCAGCGCGGAGAACACGTGGGCGAATTCGGCCGCGACGTAGCCGCCGCCGACGATGACCATGCGGCCGGGAAGCTCCTCGATGCGCATGATCGTGTCGGAGGTGTAGAACTCCACTCCGGACCCGGCGATCACCCGCGGGACCACGGGCGTGGCTCCGGTCGCCAGCACGATCCGGTCGGCGGTGATCCGGCTGACCGGGTTGGTGCCGTCGATGACCAGTTCGTGCGGCCCGGCGAAGCGGGCGTGGCCCTGGAACAATGTCACCTGACCCGACTCGGCCCGGGCGCGGCGGCCGTCGGCCGAGATCTGGTCGACCCGGGCGAAGATGCGGTCCCTGATGGCTGGCCAGTCCACTTCGGTCAGCGCGGCGCCGATGCCGAACTCGGGCGCGTGGCGGACCTGGGCGGCTACATCGGCCGTGTACACCAGCATCTTGCTGGGGATGCAGCCCCGGTTGATGCAGGTCCCGCCGAAGGCGCCGGCTTCGATGACCGCGACCGGCCCCTGAGCGGGATCCTCAGGCACCACGGCGTTGCCGGAACCTGAGCCGATGATGGCGAGGGAAAAGTGCTGCATCTTAGCATGCTAGAATTAGAACTGACGTTCGCTACCGGCAGGCTGGCTGACCGGGCCGGACCGGAGCACCCGGATCGTTCGGAAAATAAAGATCTCTCAGTCGGAACGGAGCGTGGTGCGTGCCTGCGGCCCCGTGATCGCCGCGAGCAGGGCGCGGGACCAGTCGCTGTAGCCGGCCTGGCTGGGATGGAAGCAGTCCGGGGCGAACTTCCCGGTCCACGGCGGCAGGAAATGGGCGGACACCGCGGCGACCGGCAGGGCCCGCACGGCCGCCGCGGCGTGGATGGTCCGGTTGATCCGTGTCACGTAGGGCACGCTGGCCCGGCCCAGAAACCCCCAGCATCCCGCGGGCAGCGGCAGGTCGAGCAGGACAGTTTGGTCCGGGACCGCCGCGATCAGCGCACGCAGGTCGCTGAACAGCCTGCCCGGTCCGGTGTACAGGATGTCGTTGATGCCGATCCCGCACGTCACGAGGTCAGGTCCGGCCGGGAGCCTGGGCAGCTGGTCGCGGAGCACGTCGCGGGTGAGCGCGCCGGACACAGACAGGTTGAGCACCCGCCACGGCCGACCGGTCCGCTGCCGCAGGTCGGCCAGGACCTGGCCGACGTACCCGCCCTCAGGACCGGGCGCGCCGAGGCCCTGCGCGGTGGAGTCGCCGAGCACCACCCACAGCGGCCCGTCGGCGTCCAGGACCCGGTCGTTGTGCGCGCGCCAGTGGGCGGCGAAGGCCATGCAGTCCTCGCGCATCGCGGTCACGCCGTCGGCCCAGCGCCCGAACGGTCCCGTCCGCAGTCCTGAGACCTGCGCGGCCTGCGTTCGGGTGACGTACGATCCCATCGTCGCGACGATCTCGACCGGTGAACGGCGCGGCGCGCCGTTCCGGTGACCGGGGCCGGACAGGGCCAGCATCCAGGCCGGCCGGGAGACCGCGGACATGTGCGGCATGCGGCGCCCCCCACGAGCGGTTGATACGGGATAAACGACGCTAAACGACCAGGTAGACGGGTGTCAAAATCCGGGTGTACCCGGAGGTTGCGGTATAACGGGCCAGTGAGCTACCAGCCCGCGGACGCGGCCGGCGCGGTCGTCCTATCCGTCCTATCCGTCCTGGCCAGCCGGGCCCTGGCCGCGGCCGGCCAGGGCGACATGATCTGGGGACACGCCAGCGTCCGCGACCCGCAGGGCCGCGGCGTCTGGATGAAAAGCGCCGGGTGGGGGCTCGAGGAAATCGACGCCAGCACGCGGCGGCATCACCGGGTTAAGCCAAGGCGGCTGAGCTTCAGCCGAGGCCGGTGAACATCTCGGCGTAGTAGCGGCCCGCCGTGTCCGAGGAGAGCAGGCGGTCCAGCCTGGCGCGCATGATTCGCTCCCGGAAGGTGCTGCCGCCCCCGACCGGGGCTCCGGAGGCGCCGTGCATCATGTCCGCGAGCCAGTTGGAGAACTCCTGGTACCGCCAGGTCCGGTCCAGGCAACTGTCGGAGTAGTCACGCAGGCCGGACTCATCACCGCTGAGGGTGAAGTCCCGGACACCAGCGGAGAAGACCTCCGCGTCGAACAGGGCGAGGTTCATGCCTTTGGCGCCCATCGGCGGGATGATGTGCGCGGCGTCGCCCAGCAGGAACAGGTGGCCGTAGCTCATCGGCTCGCGAATGGAGCTGCGCAGCGGGAAGACCTCGGTCGCGGTGATCGGCCCGTCCGGCAGGTCTGGCTGGTGCATGCGGTGCTTGAGCTCCGTCCAGATCCGGTCGTGCGGCCAGTCCGCGACGCTGTCCCCCGCCGGAACGTGCAGGTAGGACCGGCTTGCCTGCCGTCCCCGCGCGAACTGGGCGGCGTAGCCGCGCTCGCCCACCGACATCAGGGCGTACTTCGGCGGTAGGGCGTCGGCGAGGACGGTCAGCCACCAGATGCCGTAGTCGTATGCGTGCACGGTGCCCGCATCCGCCGGGATGCCTACCGTACTGACCCCGCGGTCACCGTCGCAGCCGGCTATGAAGTCGCACTCGATTTCGTGCGCCTGCCCATCGGTGCTGGTATAGGTGACCACAGGCCGCTCGCCGTCTAGGTCGTGCAGGGCGACATCGGCCGCCTCGAACCGCAGGTCGCCGCCGTCCGCGAGCAGCGCGGCGATCAGGCCGCGCACCAGCGCCTGCTGCGGAACGGCCTTACTCGCCCCCTCCATGCCGGGCAGGGCCTCGGCCAGCAGATGAGAACGGCCATCGACCCGGACCTCAAGGTAATCATTCCCCGGGAAGCCGTGCAGCACGTGGCCCAGCCCCCACTGCTCGAACATGCGCACCGCCCGGTGCTCGACCAGGCCGGCCCGCTGCCGCTCCTCGACGTAGGAGCGGGCCCGCCGCTCTAGGACGATGCTGTCGATCCCGCAGGACCGCAGCAGCATCGCCGTGGTCAGCCCGGACACCCCGCCCCCCACGATCGCGACCGTCGTGGACTCGCGCACTGCCATGCTCGGGCACCCGCCTCAACGTTATTCAAAACTGGCAAACACCGCTAAACGGTCCCACTCCGGGTGATCGCGGCTGTGATACCCCCGAATCGTAACCGATCCGAGGCATCGCCGGCCCGCGTCCAGCTGCCACGGTGCTCCGTGCAACCTTTAGATGTACCTCTAGATTTATGTCACGGCGGTTCCCAGGCCCGGGCGCAGCGGCCAGAATCTCCGTGAGTCCCACCGGAGGGGTTCGAGGATGCAATTCGTGGTCATTGCCCACTACCGGGCGCGCAAAGGGGGGCGGCCGACCCCCCACTTCGGCGGGATATCCTGGCACGTTCTGCCCGGCATCGAGGACCGGATCAGGCCAGACTTGGTCCCGCTCTAGCGGCTGACCTGCGATGACCATCCGTTGTCGCCTTTTGCGGCTTGGATGTGGAAGTCTAAGGTTTCGTCACATAAGAGGCAACAGAGAAAATTAAGGTCTTACGGTCACACCCCCCGTGACCGGTGGATGGAGGAATTTTCAGCATGACGCGCACATGGAAGCGCCTGGCGGCGCCCGCTGCGGCCCTCACCGCCGCAGCGCTGCTCGCCGCCTGTTCCTCGAGCAGCAGCCCGAGCAGCTCCACCGCCTCCAGCAGCTCCGTTTCGGCAAGCGCCTCGTCGTCTGCCTCGTCGGGGTCTGCCGACGTGGCGGCGGCCCAAGCCGAGGTCGCCAAGTTCGAGGCGGAGCCAAGTCACCCGGTTCCCGCGGCGCCTATCAAGGGCGTTTCCGCGCTCAAGGGCAAGACGGTCTACTACGTTCCGCTCGTCCAGCAGATCTCTGGCTTTGTCCTCACCGCCGCGGCGCTGAAGACGGCGCTCTCCAAGGTGGGCATGAAACTCCAGGTCTGCAACGGCGAGGCGCAGCCGAGCGCGGTCGCCGCCTGCATCGGGCAGGCGGCGGGCGCGGGCGCGGCCGGCATAATCCTTGACTCGATTCCCTTCGGCATGGCGGCGAACGCGATCAGCTCCGCCACGGCCAAGGGCGTTCCGGTGATTGTCTCTGACCAGCTTCCGCCGACTCCCGGTGCCAAGAGCACCGCCAAGCTCGACTACGCGCTTGGCGCCCCCTATATGCCGAACGATATCGCTTACTGGACGATCGCCGACTCCGGCGGCAAGGCCAACACGATCATCGCCGAGTCGGCCGACTCACCGTCGTCGATCCAGTACGTCACCAGCTCGCTGGCGATCTACCAGAAGTACTGCCCCGCCTGCAAGGTCGTGGTCAAGCAGATTTCGGAGTCGGCGGCCTCGCAGATGGCCTCGGCCACCAGCTCCTTCCTGCTGTCCGACCCGAGCGCGACCTACTACTACACCGAATTTGAGGACAGCCTTCAGCCGGCCCTGCAGGGCATCCAGACGTCCAACAGGACCAGCATCAACCTGTCGGTCGCGGGCGGTTCGGTGGACGGCCTTGGCCTGCTCGCCAAAGGCAGCGGCCCGGTCAAGGCGGTCGTGGCCGTCGACCAGACCTACTCCGGCTGGGCGCTGGCCGACGAGATCCTTCGGATGGCCACCAAGAGCTCTCCGGTCAGCGTGCTCTACCCGACCCGTCTGTTCACCAAGCAGAACATCGGCTCGATCCAGGTGACGACCGCGGCTGAGGCCTCGGGCGCGTGGTTCGGCAGCAACTCCTACCAGGCCACCTTCGAGAAGGACTGGGGCGTCTGACAATCCTCGGCTAGCCGGCGATTTTGGGACGGGCCCGATGACGGCGCGGAGCTGAGCCAGCCTCGTCGGACCCGTCCCGGCGGGACGTGTTTCATCGCAAGAAAGGATTGAATGCAGTCGTGGCTGCCTCGCAGGCCGGAGCGCCCTTTCCCGGGCAGTCGGCGGACACTGCGCAGCAGCACCGCCTCGCGGTGGCCGGCGTGTCCAAGACCTTCGGGTCGGCACGCGTGCTCCGCGACATCGGGCTGCGGATCGCCCCGGGGGAACTGCACGGCCTCGTCGGCCAGAACGGCTGCGGGAAGTCGACCCTGGTCAAGATCCTCACTGGCGTCTACACCCCAGACCCGGGCGGTGCCATCTCGGTGGACGGGCGGTCGCTCTCGCTGCCGGTCCGTCCCCTTGAGGCCCGCGCGGCGGGGGTGTCGATCGTGCATCAGAACCTCGGTCTCGTCGATGACCGGAGCGTCTGGGAGAACGTTCGCCTTGGCCGCTACAAGACCGCTGGCCGCCTCACCCGGCGGATCGACGGCAAGGCAGAGCGCCGGGCGGTCGCCGAGGTCCTCGCCCGGCTTGGCGTGACCATCGATGTCAACACCCGCGTCGGCGAGCTGTCCGCCGAGGACCGCGCCGCTGTCGCGGTCGCCCGCGCCATCCAGGACCACAAGCCGGGCGGCGGTCTCATCATCTTCGACGAGTCGACCCGTGCGATGGGCAAGCAGGCCCGCCTTCGGTTCTTCGGCCTAGTCCAGTCGGTGGTCGATACCGGCGTATCGATTCTGCTGATCTCGCACCAGCTCGAGGAGGTCGTCGAGGTAACCGACCGGGTCACCGTACTGCGCGACGGCCAGGTAGTAGAGACCGGCATCCCGACCAAGGACGTCGACGAGGCCGGCCTTACCAGGCTTATGCTCGGCCGGCACCTGGTCACGCACACCCGGGGCGACTCCCACGCTCAGGACAAGCCGGTGGCGGGGATACGAGGCCTGGCGGTTCGTTCGGTATGCGATTTCGATCTCGACCTGAAGAAGGGCGAGATCGTGGGGTTGACGGGGATCGTCGGCTCCGGCGCGGTGGCGGTCGCCCAGGCGGTCGGCGGCGCGCGTCAGGCGCGTCGTGGCGTGCTCCTCGTGGCGGACAACGCCAAGGACGGCACGCCGCGGGAGATCCGCCTGGGCAAGAAGCGCGACTCGTCGGAGGAGTTCATCAAGGCGGGCGTCGCGTTCGTCGCGGAGCGCCGGCTTGAGCAGGGCCTGGCCGCGGAGATGACCGTGAGCCAGAACCTGACCCTGCCGAGGATCAGGTCCCGAGGGCACTGGCTGCGGGCTGGCGGCGGGTGGCAGGCAGCGGAGACGGCCGCCATGATCTCCAAGCTCGACATCAGGCCGCCGGACCCGCACCAGATCGTCGGCACGCTGAGCGGCGGCAACCAGCAGAAGGTGCTGCTCGGCAAGTGGCTGGCGGGCGAGCCGACCCTGCTCGTGCTGCACGAGCCCACCCAGGCGGTGGACGTCGGCGCGCGCCATGACATCATCAACGCGATCCGCGAGGCGGCACGCGACGGCTGCGGCGTGATCATTTCCTCGGTCGACGCGGCGGATCTGGCCGTGCTCTGCGACCGGGTGCTCGTGTTCAGCGACGGCAAGGTGGTCACCGAACTGGGCGGTGAGCTCACCCAGGACGAGATCATCGAGGCGACCTTCGGGACGCCGGGCGAGGCGGGCAGGGCCCGGTGACGGACGCCGAGCAAGACGCTAACCACGCGACGGTGACCCGGGCGCCGGGCCATAGTAGGCGCTCGAGAGCCTTCGGCCGCCAGAGCCTCTCCGCCAGGTTCGCGATCCTCGTGGTGTGGGCGGCGCTGATCGTCGTCTACTCCTTCACCGAGCCGGCGCTCTTCCCGCACACCGGTACGTACCAGACGATCTTCGGCTCCCAGCAGCCGCTGGTCTTCATGACGATGGCGCTGATGTGCACCATCGTTGTCGGGGAGTTCGTGGACCTGTCGGTGCCCGCGGTGTTCGGCTTCGCGGCGACGATCCTGCCGGTCCTCGTGGTGAACCATAACGTGGGCGTTTGGCCCGCCTCGCTCGTGGCCATCGTGGCCGCCGTCCTGGTCGGCCTGGTCCAGGGTCTCCTCGTGGTGAAGCTCAACGTCAACACCATCGTGGTGACGCTCGGCATGTCCACGCTGCTCGAGGGCGTATCGCTGTGGATGTCCAACGAGAGCACGATCAGCGGCCTGCCGTCCTCGTTCGGCAGCATCGCGACCAGGGACGTCGGCGGCCTGCCGGTCGACTTCTACTACGGTCTCGCGCTCGTGCTGATCTTCGCCTATCTTCTGTGGGCCACGCCGCTGGGCCGCCACATGCGGTTCGTCGGGGCCAGCCGGGAGGTCAGCCGGCTCTCCGGCGTCCGGGTGGACCGGATCCGGCTGGGGGCGTTCGTCTCCGCGGGCCTGCTGTCCGGCCTCGGCGGGGTCATCGCGGCGGCCGCCCTTGGCGGTTACGACGCGACCACGGCCGACAGCTTCCTGCTGCCGACCTTCGCCGCCGTGTTCCTCAGCACGGCGATCCTCGAGCCGGGGCGGTTCAACCCGCTCGGCACGCTCCTGGGCATCTACTTCCTGGCGACCGGCATCCTCGGCCTGCAGCTGCTCGGCCTGCAGGCCTGGGTCTCCCAGGTCTTCTACGGCGGCATCCTGGTGATCGCGGTGACGATCTCGACCCTGCTGCGGCGCCGGAGCTCCTAGCCGGCGGCAGGGAGTTCGTGCCGTCTGCATTCGAATTGACGATTCATGCCACCTTATGGCGCAAGCCGCGCATATTGTGGCGCCATACGATTGGGTTGTCCTGCGGTGAGAATGTTATGTCCTCCATTTCTTCGGGCATACTTCCCAAGTTTCCGGAGTGATCTGTGAGGTTGATGAGTGTGCGTGCGTGGTCCGCTGCAGTCGCTGCCGTTCTGCTGGGAGCCGCGGCGGCCGGCTGCTCGTCCGGCGGCAGCGCGAGCAGCAGCGCTGACGGTGGCGTCACCATGCCGATCGTTCACGGCCTTGAGGCGACGAACCTCACAGTCTCCGACTTCCCGGCCATCGACTCCGGTGGCCTGTACGTCGCCGAGAACGACGGGTTCTTCGCGAAAGAGGGCCTGCACGTCACCATCGTCCCGGACTTCACCAGCAGCCAGGACACGGTCGACAAGATCGAATCCGACAAGGCCCAGATCTCCAGTGGTGACTACGTCACCTACATGAACGACCTCGTCGGTCAAGACTCGAACATTATGATCGTCGCGGAAGGTTCGGTGCTCCAGCCGAATGTCCTGGCCCTCATGGCCGGCCCAGAGTCGAAAATCAGGAGCCTCAAGCAGCTCGAGGGCAAGGCGATACCGATCTCCGGGATCCACGACATCGGTAGCCTGCTTATCGACTCGGTGCTGACCGACAACAACGTTCCGTTCAGTTCGGTCCATTACGTGCCGGGCATCCCGCTTCCGGCGGTTCCCGCCTTGGTCGACCAGGGCAAGTTCACGGCCGGACCGGTTCCGGAGCCGTTCGTCAGCGAGGGCGAGGAGCAGGAGGGCGACACGATACTCGCCGACCTGGACCAGGGCGCCACGACGGACTTCCCCATCGTGGGATACTCGGTGACCCGGCAGTGGGCGCAGCGGAACCCGAACACGTTGAAGGCGTTCGTGACCGCACTCGAGGAGGGCCAAGAGGTCGCCGACACCAACCGCCCCGCACTGGAGAAGGCTCTTGAGGGGAAGCCGCTCAAAGTCCCGGTGGATGTCGACGCCATTATCTCGTTGCCGAGCTTCCCGACCGGAGTCGACCCGGTCCGGCTCCAGCGAGTCATGAGCGACATGATCGAGTTCGGCTTCTTCACCGGCAAGCAGCTCACGGCGGCCAAGGACTTCCGGGCCAAGAACGTCGTCTACACCGCCAATCTCGCCAACGCCAACGGCCAGACCAGCCTGCTCGGGGGCTGACGGCGGTCCCAGCACGTGCAAAGGCCCCCGACGGGAGCCGGCGGGTTCTCGTGGTCGGTGCTGACTGCCGGAAGATAGCTACGGCCAAGGGCAAAGTACGGCGGCTGAGGGCCTCGACCTGGGCATACAACGGCTCAGCCCGCCGCTGCTGCCTTCTGATCGTGCTCGTGCAGCATGCGCATCACGGTGGACGGCGAGGGATGCTGGCCTTTCTTCTTGCCCGCGGCAATGACGAGCCGGGAGGCGATGTCGCGCAGGCTCAGCTCCTGCCCGCGCAGGTGCAGGACCACGGCGAGCATCGCTTCGTCGGTGACGGCCGCGCCGGACGGGTCGTGCGAGCCCTGAAGCTCACCGGTCAGGAACTCCAGCCCGATCTCGGCGGCGCGCAGCTGCTCGGCGAGCGCCGCAAGCTCGATGCCCCGGCCGAGCCGCTTGTGCTCGTGCACGACGATCGTGACCGCGACCCCGGACGGGCCTGGTCGGGCGTCGGTTCCTGAACCGCCCGTCCGGCTACGGGAGGCGGTCATCGGCGGTCAGCGGAGCCAGTGCTTGACTTACATCTTATTGTGATGCATCATTTTTATATGGACCCCATGGCACTGTTCCTTCTCGGCCGCAAGCTCATGCAGATCGCCGAAGGCGCCCTGCCCAAGGGCCCGGCGACGAGTGTGCGGCTGGTCTTCGCCGACGTCGCCTATCATCCGGACAGCTCGATCACCGAGATCACCGAGCGGACCGGTTTCCCCCAGAGCCTCGTGTCGACCGCGGTGGCAAAACTGCGAGAAGCAGGGTTGCTGGAGAGCGGGCCCGATCCGCTCGACCGCCGCCGGACCCTGGTACGCACGACCCCGGCGCTGAACTCCGTGGCAGAGGGTCTCCCCCCGATGTCGATCGACGACATCCTCGCTAAGGAGCTGGCTCCCGAAGATCAAAAGCAGGTGCCTAACGCCCTCGCCGCGCTCGACCTGCTCGCTCGCCTCCTCACCCCGGAGGTGTTCGCCGACGACGAAGGCATATCGCAGCCGACTCGCCAGACCAGCTCACCTTCAAGTCCTAACCCATAACCACCCCCAACGGGACAAGCAAAGGAGCCACCAATGTTCTTCCTCTTCTACCGCGGCCGTTACGGACCGCTCGTACGGGCCGCAGTCGGCGTCGCCCTCCTCGTATTCGGCATCGTCGACTCGGCGAAGCTCGCGCTCATCCTCGGCGGCGTCCTCATCGTGTGGGCCGTCGCCACCGGCATCCGCCTCCTGACCGGCAGGGGCCAGAACACCGGTCCTGGGATATGAGCGCGGTCAGCGTCGAGCACCTGACGAAAGCCTTCGGCCAGTTCGCGGCGGTTGACGACGTGAGCTTCGAGGTGCCCGAAGGTCAGCTCGTCGCCGTCCTCGGCCCCAACGGGGCAGGCAAGACGACCACCTTGGAAATGCTCGAAGGATTCCTCGCCCCGACGGCCGGCACGATCCGGGTCCTCGGCGCCGACCCCCGCCACGGGGGCCGGGCCTGGCGGGCCCGGGTCGGGCTCGTGCTCCAGTCCACCAGCCTCGACCCCGAGCTCACCGCCCGCGACATCCTCAGCCTTTACGCCCCGCTCTACCCCCGGCCATGGCGGGTCGATGAGGTGCTGGAGCTGGTCGACCTGACCGCGGACGCCGGGACCCGGGTCGGGGCGCTGTCGGGCGGGCAGCGCCGCCGGGTCGACCTCGCCATCGGCATCATCGGCCGCCCCGACATCTTGTTCCTGGACGAGCCGACCACCGGGCTCGACCCCGAAGCCCGCCGCCGCACCTGGGCCGGCGTGGAGAACCTGACCTCGACGGGGACCACCGTGGTGCTCACCACCCACTACATCGACGAGGCCGACCACCTCGCCGACCGGGTGATCGTGCTCTCCGGCGGCCGGATCGTCACCGACACCACCCCGCGCGAGCTGCGCGCCCGAGGCGGTCCCGGCACCATCCGCTGCCCCCTCGCTGACCCTGCCGCCGCAGCCGACCTGCCGCCCGGCCTCGCCGGGGGCTTCGACCAGTCCTCACACGCCCTGCTGGCCCGCAGCACGAACATGACCGCCACGCTCGGCGAGCTCGTCGGCTGGGCCGAGCGTCACCACCTCGACCTCGCCGGGCTCGAGATCGGACCACCCACCCTCGAAGACGCCTATCTCGCCGCCGTCGGCGAAGCACTCACCCCGGAGCTGCCCGCCCATGCCTGACACACCCGGCACCCCGAAGTTGCCTGCCAGCGGGCTCCTCCTCGCCGCCCAGATCCGCTACCAGGTCCGCCTCCTGCTCGCCAACGGCCGCACGGTCGCCATCTGCATCGGCCTGCCCGTCATCCTGCTCGTCACCTCGGGCATCAGCCACGGGCACGCCTCGGCCGCCGCCGTCGCCAGCCCTGCCACCTTCGGCCTCACCCTCGCCGCCTGGAACGCCGGCGGCGTCCGCCTCGTCGCCGCCCGGGAAGCCGGGGTCCTCAAACGCTGGCGAGCCACCCCGCTCCCCCGATGGTGCTACTTCCTCGGCCGGATCATCGCCACCGTGGCCGTCGGCGCGCTCGCCGGCACGGTCACCGTGGCCGTCGCCGTCTGCTTCTACCACGTCCACCTCACCGCTGGCGCCGCCCTCGTCATACTCGTCGTCTTCGCCCTCGGCGCCGCCGCCTGGGCCGCATCGGCCACCGCACTGTCCAGCGCCATCCCCACCGTCGAAGCCGCCTTTCCCATCCTCATCCTGATCTACTTCCCCGTCCTCATCGTCTCCGGCCTCCTCGGCTCCGTCAGCGAACCCCGCTGGCTCACCACCCTCGCCAGCTACCTTCCTGTCCGGCCGCTGGCCGACGCCGTCACCAGCGCCCTCCGCCACGCCAGCGGCACCCCGCTATTCCCCGCGCACGACCTCCTGACCCTCGCCGTCTGGGCCGCCGCCGGCCTCGCCGCGGCCATCATCACGTTCCGATGGGAACCGCACCGCCCGACCCAACGTCGAGCCGCCCGGGCAACGCCGGCAAGAGACGGGTCAAGAGCGCCAGCGGTCACCGCCAGCCAGGCCGGTGACACCACTCAGAATGTCAGTGCCACCGCCTTCAGGGTGCGGATGACGCGGGGCAGGGTCAGGCCCTGAGCCAGCAGGGTGGTCCCACCTCGATCTTCGGCAGGCCTGGCAGGAAGCTCAGGACGATGCCGACCACGACCAGGCTGAGCGGAGCCGCGACCGCGATCCGCTCAGAGGTAGCCGCCACCGCGACGATGGCGGCGACGATGACGATGACGATGACGGTCAGTGCCATGACCATCTCATTCTGCCGAGGGCCCGGTACATTCGGCAGGACGACCAGCGAGAGTTACGGAGGGATGGCGGTGTCAGCCGATTACGAGAAGATCCGCGACGAGAACATCGCCAGGTACGGCTGGGACACCGCCGTGCTGGATCTACTCGGCCAGCTCTACAGCGAGCGCACCCACTTCATCTTCGAGCTGATCCAGAACGCCGAGGACGCGGGCGCGACCGAGCTGGCCTTCGAGCTCTTCGACGATCGGCTGGAGGTGCGGCACGACGGCCGGCCGTTCACCGAGGCGGATGTCCGCGGCGTCTGCGGGGTCGGCAAGAGCGGGAAGTCCGGTGACCTCACCCAGATCGGGAAGTTCGGCATCGGCTTCAAGTCGGTGTACGCGTACACCAGGACGCCGCGCATCTACAGCGCAGGCGAGCACTTCCGGATCGAGAACTACGTCCGGCCGTTTCCGGAGGCGCCGCTGGACAAGATGGCGGCCGGGACCCTGTTCGTCTTCCCCTTCGATCACGACACCGTCTCCCCCGCAGTCTGTTCGCAGGAGATATCGGCGGCCCTGAACGCCCTGGCGCCCGGCATCGTGCTGTTCCTGACGAACACCGAACGCCTGCGGGTCCTTGGCGCCGGGGTCGTGGACGCGGTCATCGAGCGCGGGGCAGAGAGCCGGACCGGTTCGAGCCGGCATGTCACGCTGTCGAAGGACCGTGGCCACCAGCGCGAGGAGTGGCTGGTCTGGCATCGGCTCCTCGAGGGCCTCGGTGATGGGCCGCAGCGGATCGAGATCGGCTTCCGGGTCGAGGCGGGACGGGTCGTCGCGTCTGGAAGCTGCCCGCTGACCGTGTACTTTCCCACCGAGAAGGAGACCTTCCTCGGTTTCCTGATCCAGGGTCCGTACCGGACCACACCCGCCCGGGACAATGTTCCTGAGCACGACCCGTCCAACCAGGCGCTTGTGCGCGAGACCGCGGCGCTGCTCACCGACGTGCTCCGCGAGCTTCGCGACGACGGCCTGCTCACGGTGGACGTCCTGACGGCGCTGCCGATCGAGGCCGCGCGATTCCAGCCCGCCTCGATGTTCCGCCCCCTGTTCGACGCGGTGCGAGAGGCGCTGGGCCGGGAGCCGCTCATCCCGGTCGGACGAGGCGATGACGGCGCGGAAGGTGATGACGGCGCGGAAGGTGATGACGGCGCGGAAGGTGATGACGGCGCGGAAGGTGGTTACGGCGCGGCCGCGGAACTGAAG